>MPMD02392062.1_pt1 | contig 242945 bp, 208 predicted proteins | sample 1617291 | NCBI WGS metagenome assembly MPMD02 (sample SAMN05944810, study PRJNA350692) | marine metagenome | biome: marine; feature: ODZ; material: water; isolation source: 120 m water sample filtered on 30 um supor filter | place: Pacific Ocean | collected 2012-04-09 | depth 120m m | reverse complement strand
TGCCTTTGCCCTGCGTTATCAAGGCCTGCCTGCTACGCTCCCGTAGGGCGCCTCGTGTAGAATCCTGCTCTTCCCGGAATTACAGGCAAATCAGGTGGCCGGGCAGCCAGGGACCCGCAGGGTACTATCGGTTTATGCGGCTACGGCAGAACCCGGCTAAAGGTAATCCGGGACTTAGCACGGCGTGATCAAAGTCCTATCGAAAATCGGAACAACAATAACTAATGACCAGTTTGCTGCGTAACAAGGCCTTTCTCCTTTCACTACTGATCGTCGTGGGGCTGGCTTTTCAGTTCTGGACCGGTTCCCGTTATCCGGCGCTCGATCAGAAAGCGATGATGGCGGGAACAGCTGGTTTGGAGCCGCTCGGTTTCGATACCGTGCTGGTTATAAAGGACGATGACGCCATCTACATGCGGGTGCTCAAGGGCACCGTTAACTGGGGTAAGACCAACCAGCGGGGCATGACCTTCGGTATCCTGTTCGCTGCTGCCCTGCTGACCATGATTTCACTGTTCAAGCGCAAGAGCTTCGATGGTTCCATGGCCAACAGCGCACTCGGCGTGCTGATCGGCACTCCGCTCGGGGTCTGTGTCAACTGCGCGGCGCCCATTGCCAAGGGCCTGCACTCATCGGGCTTGCGACTCGAAACGACTCTGGCAGCCATGATCAGTTCACCGACGCTGAACGTGATCGTACTAGCGATGGTTTTTTCGCTGTTTCCGTTCTACATGGCCGTGATGAAGGTGGGCGCCACGCTGGTGTTTCTGCTGTTACTGATTCCCCTGATGTCGAAGTATCTCTTTAAGGAAGAGGTTTCATTGACAGCACAGCGGGCCATCGCCGGGGCATCCGGCAATGAAGATCCGAAATTTATGGCGCTCGATGCGCCGGTGCCGGAAGATGAGGAAATCGCAACCTGGCCGAAAGCATTTGTCTGGGTGCTCAAAGCTTTTCCGCGCAACCTCTGGTTCATCATCAGGACCACGTTGCCGTTAATGGTACTGGCCGGTTTCCTTGGGTCGCTGGCAGTTACTGTCGTGCCCATGGATACGTTGGCCAGCCTGTTTCCCTCCGGCTCGGTATTGATGATCCTGGCGGGCCTGGCGATTGCATCGCTTATCGGCGTTTTTATGCCTGTGCCGATTACCTTCGATGTCATTATCGTATCGGTGCTCATGGCGACCGGAATGCCGGTGATGTATGCAATGACGCTGCTGTTTACACTGGGTATCTACAGCGTCTATTCCTACATGATCGTGGCCCAGACCATATCGCGAAAGGTCGGTGTCACCATCTGGCTGGTGATCGCCGCATTGGGTGTGGTTACCGGCCTGATTGCACACGAGTATGACCAGCGACTTATGGCGAAGCAGACCACTTTCCTGCTCGAGTCATGGGCCAGGCTGGATGGTATGGTGGAGTACCATGCACCGTTGGCGCCCGCCGGCGAAGCCGCCGCCGATATACTGCCCGGCCTGCAGAGTGATGCGCTTGTACCCGAGTCGGTTAACGCGATTGCCGCAAATGGGATCAACGTTGCGCTAACACCGCACGCTGCCCCCGCTGCCGGAGACGGCAAGATGTTCCAGCGCATGGCCGGTGCTGAACTCGGTATCGGGCAGCCGTACCAGTTTTCTTTATTGCGCTGGTCGCAGCCGTTTAGTGAGTTCGGCGGCGTGGCCTCGGGAGATGTGCACAACGACGGCTGGGTCGATGTCGTGGTGACCTCGCAAAGCGGTGCTTACCTGTATGCAAATACCGGCGGCCAGTTTGTGCAGCAGGAACTTGATATCCCCGGGCTGCATGACGGGTTTGTCGCCAACGCGGCGCTGGTCGATATCGATAACGATGGCTGGCTCGATCTCTTCTATTCGACCTATCGTAACGGGACTTACCTGGTTTACAACGACCAGGGCGATTTCAGAGATGAGAACCGGGTGCGGCTGCCGAACCATGAGAAGGCCTGGGTAAGCGCCGCGATGGGCTTCGGCGATATCGACGAAGACGGCCGGCTGGATATCGTACTCGGCAACTGGACTCTGGGTTCCGTACTTAGTCGCAAATTTCTGGGCCGCGATACGTCGCGCAACGTGGTGCTCCTGAACCGTGGCACGGGTTTTGAAGCCAGGGAGTTGCCGGGCCCCGACGGCGAAACGCTGACCGTGTTGCTGTCCGACTGGAATGGCGACGGCCACCTGGACCTGATCGTCGGCAACGATTTTGCCGTTCCCGATCTTTACTACCTCGGTGATGGCGCCGGGAACATGCAGCTGGTTATGGCGGATGATGAAATCATCCCGGTCACGGCCCTGTTGACCATGAGCGCGACCACTGCCGATATCAATAACGATCTTAAGCCCGAAATATACATCGGCAATGTCAGTGGTACCGATCACTCGACGATGTTGCGCATTCCCGATATGTGTGTCGATACCGAAGGGACGGCCATCCATGAGCAGTGCCAGGAAGTGCGTGCCAACCAGGAACTGATGAACACCAGCCTGGGCGGCAACGATCCGCTCATGTGCGTTGATTTCGGTGACCTGGAATTGACCGAGCAGTGTATCGGTATGCACCTGAACCTGAAGTCCTGGTGGAAGAATGATCCTGATTCATGCCATATGCTGAAGGGTAAGTTCCCGGCGCTGAGCCATGTTTGCGAGGAGTATTTCCGTGAGGAACTGCAACCGGTCAAAGGCACGTTCGTACCGCTGATCCCGCAGGGCGCACGCCGTGCCAATGTGCTGCTCGTGCCGGGCGCAGACGGCAAGTTTGTTGACCAGGCGCTGGAGCTTAATCTGCGTGAAGCGGGTTGGGTGTGGAACGCGAAGTTTGCCGACCTCGATCACGATGAATTTCAGGACATTTACATCGTCAACGGTTACTTCAACGAAACTACGCAGCCGGCACGCGAGTCGAATCACCTGTTCCGCAACAATGCCGGCCAGGGTTTCGTCGATGTCACGGAAGCAGCCGGTATGCAACTGTTCGCAGAATCGACAGCGTATACGTATATCGATTTTGACAACGATGGCGATCTGGACATCATTGCCCGGGAAGTGCTGGGCCCGGTCTGGATTTACCGCAACAACAATAATGACGGCAACTCGATTGAGATTAGCCTCGATGATGCGGTTGGTAATCGCGCAGGCATCGGTTCAAAAATCGTGATTCATTACGGTGCCGGTTCGCAGGTACGGGAAATTCAGGCAAGTGGTGGCTTCTCGTCTTTTGATGCGCCCGTGGCGCACTTCGGCCTGGGCGCCAGCGACGCAGTTGACCGCGTCGAAATTTCCTGGTCTACGGGCGGCAAAACCGACCTGCGTGGTGTATTCAAAGCAGGTCACCACTACCGCATAAGTCGGCAATAGTCCCGCATTCACGAGACGCTCGCATTGAAAAGCGCCTGGCGGGTCTGCTGAGGCCTTTGGCAGCCCGGATTATGGTGAATGATCCCTGAGTCCACGAAGTCCATGCGTTATCCTTTCAGGGTGCTACAGGAAGCAGCGCCAACTATCTCGTGACTAAGGGATTTTGCACCCCTGCGTCACACAAAATCATAAAAGCAGCGCCGGGATGCCTCAGTCTATTTCTACACGAGCCTTTACTCAGCAAGCCAGTCAACTGATCTCATCCCGAGAGCGGAGATTGCCGTGAACGGGGTGCAGCCGCTGATCGGGCTGGCGGCCGTGGTACTAGTCCTGGGGTTGATCTGTCTGCTCATGTGGCGCGCACGTCGCGTCTACCGTAAGCGCATTCGTGCACTCCACGACGAACTGAAAGAAGCTTCTGCGGCGTCCAGTTTCGGGCGCCGGGTCGAGTCCATAACCGGCGAAAGTGAGTTCAACGAACTCGGCGAGAGTATTAACCAGTTGCTTGACACGCTGCATGCAAAAGAAAAGCAGGTTCAGCAGCGTGAGGCACTATTCCGGAACCTCGCGAATACGCTGCCCGAAGTTGCACTGGTGCACACCGAGAAAGTTATTTACGCCAATCGCGAAGCCGGCGTCTTGCTCGGAGTCTCGCCTGAACAACTGGTCGGCCGGGAGATAACAGAAATGGTTCGTCCCGCCTATCGAAGTCTCGTGAGTAACGTTATCGAACAGCAACTGGCGGGTAAGAGAAACGGCGTACGTTACGAGTTGCAGTTGATCGATAGTGAAGAGCGAACCCGCTGGGCAGAAGCGACGGCAATGCGCATGCGCTACCGCGGCCAGCCGGCTATTCTGACCGTCGCCCGCGATATCAGTTATCGCAAGAGTGTCGAAGCGACACTCGGTCGTGGACGGCAGCAGGCGCAGATTACTCTCGAATCACTGGGCGAGAGTGTCATCACCGCCGACACCGCCGGAAAAATCGATTACATGAATGCCGCGGCTGAAAAACTCACCGGTACAAATCGTGAGGATGCGCTGGGGCAGCCCTTTGGCCGTGTCGTCAAGCTGGTCCGCGAAGATGACAGGCGTGACCTCGGCGATCCGGTCAGCCGTTGCCTGCAAAAACGCCGCCGCATCAGCATGGGCCGCCGTGCGTTGCTGATGCCGTCGAATGGCGACGGTGAAATTTCCATCGAAGCGACCGCATCGCCCATTGTCAGTCCGGACGAAGAACTGGCCGGTGCCGTCATCATCATGCGTGACGTCAGCGAACTGCGTGGCCTGACCCGTGAAATGAGCTACCAGGCCTCGCACGATCCGTTGACGGGCCTGGCCAACCGGCGTGAATTCGAGCGGCAGGTTAATGCAGGGCTGGATGCCGCGAAGGCTGAGGGATCGCAACACGTGTTGTGTTACATGGACCTCGATCGCTTCAAGGCCGTCAACGACACCTGCGGCCACCAGGCCGGAGACAACATGCTGCGCGAGGTGGCAGGACTCCTGCGCGAACACGTCCGTGATTCCGATGTCGTTGGGCGCCTGGGTGGCGACGAGTTCGGCATGTTGCTGGTCGGCTGTCCGCTGGACAAGGCCCGCCAGATTGCTGACGACGTGTGTGCAGCGGTGCGGGGTTATCGCTTTGTCTGGCAGGACCGGATTTTCGATATCGGTATCAGCATCGGACTCGTCGAAGTCAGCGACAAGAGCGGCTCACGCGAAGAAGTGATGAGCGCAGCCGATTCCGCCTGCTATGTGGCCAAACAGCAGGGGCGTGGCCAGGTTCACGTTTACTCGGCGCGCGACGAGGCCGCGGCACATCAACGTGGCGATATCCACTGGCTGCAAAAGTTGCAGACCGCGATACACGACGAACAATTCGAACTGCACGTGCAGCCGATTATTTCGGTGGCGGGCCGTATCCCGAGCGGGCCAGCGGTTGAGGTCTTGCTGCGCATGCATGATCCGGACGACGGCCTGGTCATGCCGAAAGACTTTATGGGTGCCGCGGAACGTTACCAGCTCATGGGCACGCTTGACCGCTGGGTTGTGGAAGCAACGCTCGCATTGGTTGCCAACGGTGCGATCCGCCTGCCGGACGAGCGCAGCGTGGCCATCAATATCTCCGGCCAGACGATGGCCGAGGAAGGTTTCCTCGACTTTGTCGTGACCGCGCTGGACCACAGCCAGGTTAACCCCGCCCAGATTTGTTTCGAAGTGACAGAACGTGCAGTCCTCAGGGACCTTGAGCGCACACGCCGCTTTATCGGGGTGCTGCATGGTATCGGGTGTTCCTTCAGCCTCGATGATTTCGGCAGCGACGTCGGTTCGCTCGCAAGCCTGCAGGGCCTCGAAATTGATTTCCTGAAACTAGATGGTGTCTGCACCCGCGATATCAGCGTCGACAGCGTGAACCAGGAAGTTGTGTCGGCCGTTACCCGGCTGTCACGCGCAGTCGGCTTTAAAGTCGTGGCCGAACAGGTTGAGGACCAGCCGAGCTTCGACGGGCTTCGAGACCTCGGCGTAAACTTTATCCAGGGTAACTACGTGGAAGAACCCCACGCGCTGGATGGACACGGCTGAATTCTCGCCACGCCAAAAATCAGCGGCGTGTCTGCCTGCATTTTTGGTCCGCCTTTTCTCCATGGGTACCGGTGCCAGCCCTGACGAAACAGGGATGCGGGTATGTTGCCTCGGCTCGGAACGCAGTGGCGACTCACCTCGGCAACACACCCGTATCCCTGTTCAACAGCCTTGCTCGAAGGACTCCGGTGACATTTGAGAGTGCATGACGCAGGCTTAAGCGAACGAATGTCACCGGAGCCCTTCGCAACTGTCACGCATAAAAAAAGGGCCGGCTACTGCCGACCCTTTTTGAAGGTTGCGGTTAAGACTTAAAGAAGCGGCACCATCAACAACGCCACAATATTAATAATCTTGATCAACGGGTTAATAGCCGGACCCGCCGTATCCTTGTAGGGATCACCGACCGTATCACCCGTAATCGCGGCCTTGTGCGCATCGGTACCTTTACCGCCGCAGTTGCCGTCTTCGATGTACTTCTTGGCATTGTCCCATGCACCGCCGCCGACGGTCATCGAGATCGCGACAAAAATACCGGTAACGATCGTACCGATCAGCATGCCACCGAGCGCCAGCGCGCCGCCGTTTTCGCCGAAAGCGAGGTTGGCCGCAAGCACCAGGACTATTGGCACCAGCACGGGAAGTAATGACGGCACGATCATTTCCTTGATGGCTTCAGTAGTCAGCAGGCCGACGCAGCGCGAGTAATCGGGCTTGCCGGTGCCTTCCATGATGCCGGGAATTTCGCGGAACTGGCGGCGTACCTCCTCGACCACTTTACCGCCGGCACGACCGACCGCTTCCATTGCCATCGCGCCGAACAGGTAAGGCACCATACCGCCGATGAACAGGCCGATAATGACCGCCGGATCGCTCAGGTTGAATACGAGATCCTTGCCGAGGTTTTCCAGGTTGGCGGTGTAGTCGGCAAACAGTACCAAGGCTGCCAGGCCGGCCGATCCAATTGCGTAACCCTTGGTAACTGCTTTCGTAGTATTGCCGACTGCGTCCAGCGGGTCCGTGATGTTACGAATCTTCTCGTCCAGTTCCGCCATCTCGGCAATACCGCCTGCATTATCCGTGATGGGCCCGAATGCATCCAGCGCCACTATCATGCCGGTCATCGAAAGCATGGCGGTTGCGGCAATCGCGATGCCATACAGTCCCGCCAGTTCATGTGCGCCCCAGATGCTGAGACAGACTGCAATAACCGGGCCTGTCGTTGCCTTCATCGATACTCCAAGGCCGGCAATGATGTTCGTCGCGTCACCGGTAATCGATGCTTTGGCAATGTCCTGCACCGGTTTGTATTCCGTGCCGGTGTAGTACTCGGTCACCCAGACCAGGAACGCGGTGAGCGCCAGTCCGATTAATGAAGCCAGGTAGAGATCCATTGCGGTGAATTTATCGCTGACACCTTCCATCATGTCCATCGTTACGGGATAGAAGGCGATCGCGGCAAGCACGCCCGAGATGATGACACCTTTATAAAGCGCACCCATCACGCTGCCACCTTCCTTCGTTTTTACGAAGAAAGTGCCGATGATCGAGGCAATGATGGATACGGCGCCAAGCACGAGCGGATACAGTGCCCCGGCTTCTGCATTTTCGCCCAGCAGCAACCCGCCCAGAAGCATGGTTGCAATGATGGTTACGCCGTAAGTTTCAAAAAGGTCGGCCGCCATGCCTGCGCAGTCACCCACGTTATCGCCGACGTTATCGGCAATAACGCCCGGGTTACGCGGGTCGTCTTCCGGAATACCGGCCTCGACTTTACCGACAAGGTCGGCACCAACGTCTGCGCCCTTGGTAAAGATACCGCCGCCGAGTCGTGCGAAGATCGAGATCAGCGAGCCGCCAAAGGCTACGCCGAGCAGTGCGTGCAGCGTGTCGTCAAGCGCGGTGCCGAGACTGGTTAGCAGCCAGTAGTACCCGGCTACGCCAAGGAGTCCGAGGCCGACCACCAGCATTCCGGTAATGGCGCCGCCCCGGAAGGCTACATCCAGTGCTGCACCCATGCCCTCGTGCGCGGCCTGGGCCGTGCGCACATTGGCGCGTACCGAGATATTCATACCGATGTAGCCGGCAGCACCGGAAAATATCGCGCCGATGATAAAGCCGATTGCAGTCGTTGTACCGATGGCAACCCAAAGAACAACCGTGAGCACGACACCTACTATGCCGATAGCCGTGTACTGCTTGTTGAGGTAAGCGTTCGCGCCTTCCTGGATTGCACCGGCAATTTCGACCATGCGTTCGTTACCGGCAGGTTTGCCGAGTATCCATTTGACCGACAAGGCGCCATAGATCAGCGCAATAATTGCAGCGCCTACACTGATTGGCAAAGCCATATTGCTAAGCATTTGGTATCTCCCAAGGAGTTCAAAAAATAGTCGGAACATCCCGTTCCTACCGGGTTTATTCGAAGGCCGAAGCCTGTTTTCGGGCCTGCCGGGAGACCCGCGAGGGCAGGTAGCGCCCCCGCAAAACCAAGGCACGCTACCTTAGCTTAAAATCCTTGTCCAGCTTCCGTTTTACCGGCACGTTCTTCAGTTCGACATAAACCGGCATGCCGTCCCTGTAGGGCGGGTAATCCTCGCCTTTTACGAGGGGCTCCAGGTAGCGGCGGCAGGCGGCTGTGATCCCAAAGCCATCCTTGCTGACAAAGCGTTTCGGCATCATTTTTTCGCGGTTTGCGACCCTGGCGAGCGACACCTTGCCGACGGTCCAGCGGTAAGGTTTGTCCGATTTCCGGACTATCGCCGGCATGACCGAATTTTCCCCGGCCAGCGCCATTTCCACGGCTGCCTTGCCGACGGCATAAGCTTGGTCGACGTCAGTTTTCGATGCGATGTGTCGAGCCGAACGTTGCAGGTAATCGGCGATCGCGTAGTGATACTTGAAGCCAAGTTCGTCTTTCACCATCTGCGCCACAACCTGGGCTACGCCACCGAGTTGTTTGTGTCCGAAGGCGTCGGTAGTTCCGGCATCCGCAAGGAATGTGCCGTCCTTGTAGGCGGCACCTTCACTTACCACAACGACACAATATTCATTGTCGCGCACGCAGTCCTTTACCCGTTTCAGGAATGCACGCTTGTTAAATGGCACTTCGGGGAACAGGATAATGTGCGGCGCCTCGGCAGGAGTCCGTCCTGCGAGACCTCCGGCCGCCGCGATCCAGCCGGCATGCCGGCCCATGACTTCAAGCACGAATACCTTGGTTGATGTACGCGCCATCGATGCAACATCGAGTGCCGCTTCTTTGGTCGAGACTGCGATGTACTTGGCCACCGAACCAAAACCGGGGCAGGTGTCCGTAACGGGCAGATCGTTGTCGACAGTTTTTGGTACGTGTATTGCCTGCACCGGGTAACCCAGCTTCTTCGATAACTGGGAAACCTTGTAACAGGTATCGGCGGAGTCGCCGCCACCGTTGTAAAAGAAATAGCCGATATTGTGTGCTCGGAACACCTCTATCAGGCGTTCGTACTCCGCACGGTTTTCCTCAAGGCTTTTGAGCTTGTAGCGTGCCGAGCCGAAAGCGCCGCCGGGGGTATGCCTGAGTCCCGCGATGGCTTTAGCCGATTCGCGGCTGGTGTCAATCATGTCTTCGGTAAGCGCCCCGATAATTCCGTTCCTGCCGGCGTACACCTTGCCCATCCGGTCCTTGCGTTTACGCGCGGCTTCGATTACGCCGCAGGCGCTGGCATTAATGACCGCCGTGACCCCGCCGGACTGGGCGTAGAAGGCATTTTTTCTGGCTGGCATCTGTGAAACCTCGGTTCTGGAGCCGCAGCATACTGCCCCAATACCTGCCTTTGCAGCAAGCCATCCCGATTGACCATTCCGGGGGGACAAGTTAGCTTACGCGGCATCAACCAGCTTCCGGCCCAAGCTCGGGCCTGCCAACGGATTCAAACTACAAGACATAAGCGGGACTAAAGGCATGCGAATCGTATTTCTGGGGGCACCGGGTTCCGGCAAGGGGACCCAGGCACAGCGCCTGATGGCAGATTTTAATCTGCCGCAGGTATCGACCGGCGACCTGTTGCGTGCAGCAGTCGCTGACGAAACTGAACTCGGCCAGCGGGCAAAAACGGCGATGGATGCCGGGGAACTGGTTACCGACGATATCGTGCTCGGCATTATTGCGGAAAGACTTTCCGAGGCCGATTGCAGCAACGGTTTTATCCTTGATGGTTATCCTCGCAACCTGCAGCAGGCGAAAGACCTTGAACCTGTGTTGGCAGATATTGGCCAGGCTCTCGATGCTGCGTTGTTGCTCGATGTAGATATGGATATCCTCATGAAGCGGCTGACTGGCCGCCGTACCTGTTCAACAACCGGCAAGCTTCTGAATATCTATTTCTCCCCGCAGGAAGAAATAGATGCAGTTACAGCTGCGGGCGGCGAACTGATCCAGCGTGCCGATGACAATGAAGAAACGATTTCAAATCGTTTGTCTGTTTACCGCGAGCAAACCGAACCGCTCATCGATTACTACCGTAATGCAGGCCTGTTGCAGACGATCGAGGGCGAGGGTGAGATCGATGAAATCTATGCGCGACTCAAGTCTACCTTGGGTCTTTCGTAACTCAGCCGGTAGCCTGCCAACCTAACATAGCTCACTAACAGTACGACGTCTTCGAACGCAGTGCGTTCTCGACATACCTTCCGGCGCTAGCCTTCGTCGCTCCCGCGCATCCATGCGCTCCGCGACATTTGTGCTTCCTGCACATCACAGCGTATTACTGCCGCCTGGAAGCCTGCCGTCAGTTAAATCTCGGTTAGTGCTACAGCACAGCCTGTAGTTCATTGCCGATTACGGCCTGGCGCCAGCCGCTCATAACGCGTAATGAACTTTCATTGCGGATCAGTGCACTTATATCCCGTTTACTGGCGAGCACTTCTGCAGCGATGCCGAGCTCTTCGGCACGGGCACGCACCAGCTTCATCAATTTTTTACTCAGGGTGTTTTCGGTGCCGCGTTCGGCGGTTTGCTGGACAAGTTCCAGCTCGCCTTTCTCAATGGCTTTATTCGCCGCACCCATGATGGCAATCAACCTGCTTCCCTGTTTACGCGCAACCGGTGGCGGCAGGTCTTCTATATGACCCAACGCATTTTCGGAAGCGGGGTTCGCGGCGGCAAGTTGCAGCAATGCCTTGTCACTAAGTATCCACTGGCGCGGTCTATCGGTCTTTACGGCCCGGTCCTCCCGCCATTCGGCCAGTACCCGCGCACGCGCCTGCTCGTCGGGTAGCAGGTAAGGGATGCTTCGAATACGCTGCCACGCATTTTCCGGATCGGGTCGGTACAGGCTGGAATCGCCCAGCAGCCGGCTGTCTTCCATGGCCCAGTCCAGGCGTCCCAGTTCCTCCAGCTGCCCGATAAGTATCTTCTTAATTTCAGGCAGGTAGGCAACGTCTTCCTCGGCATAGCTGAGCTGATCACGGGTTAGCGGCCTGCGCGACCAGTCCGTTCGGGTCTGGGTCTTACCGAGTTCTTTACCCAGCAGTTCTTTCACGAGGCCCGCGTATCCTATTTGCGCCTGATGACCCAGCAGCGCAGCGCAGGTCTGGGTGTCCAGCAAATTGCTTATGACCTGCCGCTGCTCAAACCACAGCACTTCCATATCCTGTTTTGCGGCGTGCAGGACACACATACGCTTAACATCAAACAGCAGCGACCAGAGTTTTTGCAGATCCAGATCTGCCAGCGGATCGATGCAGGCCGTTAGTTCTCCTGCTTTGAGCTGGAGTAAGCCCAAACGCGGTGCATAGGTTTTCGTGCGAACAAATTCCGTATCCACGAAGAGTTCCGCAGTGTCAGACACGATACTGCAGACCTTGTCGAGGTCGGGTTGTTCGTCGATCAACAGCGGGAGTTGTGCAGGGGCTGGCATAAGGCGCGAGTGTAGAGGATCATGTTCGCCAGTCCTATAGAAAAGTGACTTGTTATGCAGGCAATACTGGGTGCGTTCTGGCAAATAGCGTTGTTGCGGCAGGGCCCCGAAGATCTTCCTGACTCGCAGTTCCTCTTTGCTTTTGCAGCACTGCTGTATATAGGTGTGGATATGCTGGTCATCGTCGCGCTGTACCCGGCACAGTCCTACGTGCAACTGTTACTTGCTGATGTCTTGCTCCTTGGAGCGTGGGCGACAGGTCTGTTGGCTGTATTCAGTTTACTGTCACGTGCGCGGCGCACACTGACGGCACTGCTCGGTGCAGGCGCTTTACTCCAGGTGCTGGTATTGCCGCTAAGTCTTTTGCCGGCGCTGCTACCGCAGGTGATACGAATCCTTCTGCTCGTCCTGGTACTGCTATGGTCAGTTGCGGTATATGGGAATATTCTTGCGCGTGCGTTGTCCCGATCCTTTGGTATCGGCATTGCTTTTGCAGTGGTCTATTTCATACTTAGCTACGAAATGGTTGGTCAGTTGATCCCGGCAAACTAAATGCATATACACATACTTGGCATTTGCGGAACATTTATGGGTGGTATCGCCGCCATAGCCCGCGCGGCCGGCTACGAGGTAACGGGTAGCGACGAAGCGGTCTATCCGCCCATGAGTGATCAGTTGCGTGACTTGGGTGTAGAGCTGATCGAAGGTTTCGAACCGGACCAGCTTGACCTGAAGCCGGACATCGTTGTCGTTGGCAATGTCATGAGCCGCGGCATGCCGATCATCGAGGAGCTTTTAAACCGGGGCATACCATATACTTCCGGACCCGCGTGGCTGGCCGAGTATGTACTGCAGGACCGGTGGGTTATTGCTGTTACCGGCACCCACGGCAAGACCACGACCGCCAGTATGACGGCCTGGTTACTGGAAAAAGGAGGCCTCGAACCCGGCTTTCTGGTCGGGGGCGTGCCCGCTAATTTCGAGACAACCGCGCGCCTGGGGCTGGGTGAGTTTTTTGTTATCGAGGCAGATGAATACGATACGGCATTCTTCGACAAGCGTGCCAAGTTCATGCATTACGGACCGCGCACGTTGATTATTAATAATCTTGAGTTCGACCATGCCGACATTTACAAGGATATGGACGCGATACTCTGGCAGTTTCACCAGTTGTTGCGCGTACTGCCCGGTACCGGCCAGGTGATTGCCAACGGTAACGAAGCGGAAATAAAGCATCTATTTGAGATGGGCTGCTGGACGCCGGTAGAAAGTTACAGCAGTTCGCCGGATGTCGCGGCAGACTGGCATTTGCACGCATCCGACTCAGGTGGCTTGTCGTTGTCAGACGGGCAAGCGGAATTCAGTTCCGGGCAACTGTCACTTCCCGGCACACACAACCTCGAGAATGCCGCAGCCGCTGTGCTGGCTGCGCGGCATGTCGGCATAGATCCGCAGGAATCGCTCGATATGCTGGCAGAATTTCGCGGTGTGAAAAGGCGGCTGGAACACCTGGGAACTTTTAAGGGTGTGCGCGTCTACGACGATTTCGCGCATCATCCGACTGCAATCCGCCGCACGCTTGAAGCATTGCGTGAAACTTCAAAGGGTCGTGTACTGGCCGTGCTCGAACCGCGTTCAAACAGCATGAAACTGGGCGCCCACAAGGAGGGGTTGAAGGACTCGCTGGCACCGGCCGACAGGGTCTGGGTTTATCAGCCGCCGGAGCTTAAGTGGAGTATCGAAGATGCGCTCAGCGGCACGCAGGACCTGTGCGTGAGCGATGATCTCGAAGAGCTGGTAAGCGGAATGGCGGCCGAGGCACGCTCGGGTGACGATCTCGTCATTATGAGTAACGGCGGTTTCGGCGGAATACACAGCCTTTTGTGCCGCCGCCTGGAGGCGTAACGGTCCGGCCGTTGACGGCTAACACTGCCCCGCGCATCATGAAAACCCGGGCGTGAGCCCCAATTGTTCGGTTTAACGTGCAGCCGTTGTGAACACCAAAGCAGTCCCGCTGTTTCCCCTGCAAACCGTGTTGTTTCCCGGCGGTCCGCTGCCACTGCGCGTATTCGAGCCGCGTTATCTCGACATGATCAGCCGCTGCCTGAAAGGTGGCGAGCCTTTTGGTGTACTGCTGGTTGCCGAGGGCCCCGAAGTCAGCGGCAAGGCGGCGATAATGCGCACACAGGCAGTCGGGACGCTGGCATCCATTTGCGATTGGTACCAGGGGACCGATGGCCTGCTCGGCATCACCGCGCTCGGGGAACAGCGTTTCCGTTTGGGTTCAATGACGCGCCAGGATGACGGGCTGAACATCGGTGAAATCGAAATACTCGAGCCAGAAGCCCAGACACCGTTGCCCAAGGAATACGCATTGATGACCGACCTGCTCCGCGGGGTCATCGAAGACCTTGGCCGCCTGTATGAAACTGTCGAGAAGCATTACGATGATACAAGCTGGGTCGGGTTCCGGTTTGCGGAAATTTTGCCACTCGACCTGCAACGCAAACAGTACTGCCTCGAGATGGAGGATCCACTGGCCCGGCTGGAATTCCTCCGGCCTTTCCTTCGCGCGATAAGGGAAGAACAAACCCAGTAACGGGAGCAGTGATGAACGACCCGGCAGACTGTCTCGAATCGGTGCAGGCCGATATCACCGGACTGGAAGTAGACGCGATTGTTAACGCAGCAAATGAATCTCTGCTGGGCGGCGGCGGCGTGGACGGTGCAATCCATGCTGCCGCGGGTCCCGAGCTGCTCGCGGAGTGCAGGAAACTGGGCGGCTGTCCGACGGGCGAGGCGCGCATTACCGGCGGATATGGCCTGGCCGCCCGCTATGTCATCCACACGGTCGGGCCAGTCTGGCGTGGCGGGACCCGCCGCGAAGCCGAACTGCTGGCTTCGTGTTACCGAACTTCCCTGGTGCTGGCGGCCGGGGCTGACGTGAGGTCATTAGCCTTTCCTGCGATCAGCACGGGCATCTACGGTTATCCGCTGCGTGCGGCAGCCGAAGTTGCGGTCGCCGCAGTGGAAAACTGGCTCGCGGGCGAGACCCTTGTCGAGCGTATCGTGTTTTGCTGCTATAACAATGAAAGTCTGGAAATTTATCAGCAACTTTTAGGAAAAGAACGATAGTTATGAAAAAGTGGATGTGCCTTATCTGCGGACACGTGTATGACGAAGCCGCAGGAGACCCGGGCAACGGGGTTGCCCCGGGTACGCGTTGGGAGGATGTGCCGTTGTCATGGGGGTGTCCCAGCTGCGGGGCCGGTAAGGAAGATTTCGAGATGACAGGGGCCTGATCCAGCTTGAAGAAAGTCTGCAGGAGTCGGCTTTAGCCACTACCAAGATTGCGGTTACAGCTGGAAACATTACTGTAGGAGCGGCTTTAGCCGCGAACCGAATTTGCGTGTATTCGGACACGCAGATTTAATAGTCGCGCAGCGACACGAGGCCATCCCTGAAGAATTCCAACGCTGGTTATTTTGCGGCTATCTCCGAATCCTTCGGATTCTCCGAAATAGATTCCAACTTTTAGCCTTCCAGGCGTTTTTCTGCCGCCTGGAAGCCTGTAGTCATTTAAAGCCGACTCCTACGGGGCGTTAATTCGAATGTGCTGGCTCAAGAAAGCAGCGGTAGCAGCGTATCGCTCCTGCTAATTCGACAGTTGCCGCGACTTGATCCCGGCGTCCTCCAGCATTTCCAGTACGCTGTTGTTACCGACCAGATGCATGGCTCCGACGATGATCAGATAATTATCGGATTGCCGGGTGAGATCACGGATCGGCTCGACCCAGCTTCGATTGCGCTGGACCAGGATTGCGTCGTACAGCGCTGGCGCAGTCGCAATACCTGCGATCAGAAGTGTTTCCATATTTTTTGTATTACCTTCGCGCCACGAACTAACGATAACTTCTATTTCATCCTGCACACTCGCGGCATCGTCGAGTGACTGCAGCAGAAAAGTACGCTGGGAACTTGAATCCAGGTTGTCCATGAAGCCCAGCTGTTCTTCCAGCGTTTCAAGGCCGTGGATAGCTTTGCCGTCGGTCGCAGCTTTTTGAGTCAGCCGGGTTTCTATACCCCATGACGGATCGAAACCGAGTTGCATCATGCGCATCTGCGTAATAGACAGGGCCGCAAACCAGGGCTTGAACTGGCTGAACAGATCAAGCGGCACACCCAGCTCGTTGGCTTTTGCGGATGCATCGTTGTAGGCGGGAGCACCGATCATGTCTTTAAGCGTTCTGCCCGAACGGTCGGTGCCCATGGTAGCCATGGTCGTTAACGTGGCCATCGGGTCCAGGTCATCCATATCGATTTCCATGACCAGTGCGTCGGCCTGCTCATAGGCATCCATCAATCCGTCGGGCAGCGGGTAATCGCTGGCACGCAGAAAATGTACGGAACCCATAACCAGGACCCGGTTGCCGCTGGTTTCCAGTTCCCAGAGGGGTAACGGACCGGCGAGAGCCGGGCTCGCTTCAAGCAGTACGAAAAGAGCAGCGAGTACCCGTCCGGGTAGTATCTGTGTGTCAAAGTTCATAAAAGCCATACGACCTCCGTATTGATTGAGCCATCGGGCATCAGTCCTATCCAGCGGTATCCTGGCGGCAGGGTATCCAGCATGAACGCATCCGTTTCCGGAAGAAACTGCGCACCGGTCGATGGTGTGCTGAGCATCCGTACACCTTTGCGCTCGCGGTCTGAACACTGGTGTACGTGCCCCCAGACAATACCCCGAACATGCGAGTGGCGGTCAATAATTTCAAAGAACTCGTCTGAGTTGCGCAGGCTGATTCCGTCGAGCCATGGGCTCCCCATCGGAATCGGGTGATGATGCATGCAAACCAGCGCGTGGTGAGCGGTGTTTGCAGCCAGCGTGCGATCGAGTATTTCCAGTTGGCTGACTTCGAGCCGCCCGCCTGCATCCCAGCGCACTGCTGTGTTGAGCATGATCAGGCACCAGTTATTATAGGTGGCTGTCCCGCAAAACTGGAAAGGTGGTCGATTCAGGAGTTCCGCCATGATGCGCGGTGAATCGTGATTGCCAGGTATACAGTGTACCGGGACCCTGAGTTCACCGATTAGCTTGCGGAAGCGTTCGTAGCCATGCCTGGTTTCATCCTGCACCAGGTCGCCTGTCGCAATAATTGCGTGCGGCGTACGGTTGTCTGCCCCTATGCGTTCAACTATGGACTTGAAGGAATTGTAGGTATTCAGTCCTCGCATCATGGCATCCGGGTGCGCATGCAGGTGCGGATCCGTGATGTGCAGTAACCGAACAGGTTGGGGTGCCACTACTATGAGTCCGAAGGGTTGGTTAAAGCTGAAATATAGCTGCGGGGTAAGCTGCCGGAAGGACGTAGTTCACACTCAGGTGACTAGCCGCGGCTAGCCTTTAGCGCGATGACGCCCGCGTGGTCGCGACCGTTAGCATGTTTTGTCGCGCTCGAAAGGAAGCTGGCCGCGATAACCTCGAGGCCCGCATTCGTGCACACCCTTTTGAGTATGTCGGGATCCAGCGGATTGATGAAATCCGGATGCTCCGCCGGGTCAACGTGTGCGGGCAGGAACGAAGCATAGTCAGCAACATAGCCGGGCCAGGCATCACCTTCGCTTTTACGCCGCTCGTATTCGCCGGCCTGTGGTGCCCACGGCCCCGTGTAGGGTGAATCTGCTACCAGGTACAGGCGGCCTCCTGGAATGAGCCAGTCTTTCATTTTGCGTACCGTTACTTCTATGTCTGTCCCGTTCAGAAAATGTAGTACCCGGGCTGCCAGGATCGCAGCGAATGATCCCTGCGGGAAATCGACCGCGGGCATGGTTGCAGCCTTGCTGCGATAGCGGCCCCGGAGCTGCTCGGGCACGCGTGCGTATAAAACTTCCAGGTGCCGCGGGTCCATATCACAGGCCAGTACGCGCGCGCCGTTCTCAAGCGCAGCCAGCGTGGCGATACCGTAGGCGCAGCCGATATCCAGCACTTCGCCGTCTGCAGTCCCCGCGTACTCGGCGAAGTCAGCCGAATAGCTGTCCATTTTTTCTGTCATCCAGCCGGTATTGTTCATCGTGGGGATCAGGCCCTCGACGGGAGAATCGGGCAGATGCGGGCCGGGTTTAGTATTCATAGCTGGTCATCTAAAATAGGGTTGCTTTCGGTCGCATTCTGTCGCCTAGGCCTTCGTCATGCGCTCCCGAATGTGACCGAAAACAACCTTCCTTTCCGGGGCGCCAGGTTGGGTTAGTCTAGCCAATATGGGAGCCAGGTAATATGCCAGAAATTCTGACGACTCATGTTGGCAGTCTGCCGCGTCCGAACACTTTATTGGAACTGATGCGGGCGCGCGATGACGGAGAAGCGGTGGATGAGTCCCGGCTTGCCGGCGAGTTGCAAGGCGCGGTTGCCGATGTTGTGGCGAAGCAGGTCGATATCGGCATCGATATCGTCAGCGACGGGGAGATGAGCAAGCCCGGTTACGTGTCCTATGTCAACGAACGGCTGAGTGGCTTCGGTAGTTCGTGGCAGGGGCATGTCGCGCAGGATCTCGCCGACTATCGCGAACTGGCAATACACCTGGTCAAGACCGGACTCGTTATCCCGACCGGGGGCGGCCCTTGCTGTATCGGGCCGGTTACGGTTCGGGACACTACAGCGCTCGGGAACGATCTTGCTAATTTTACCGCCGCACTTGAGAAAGCCGGTACTGCCAGTGCGTTTATGAATTCGGCATCGCCCGGCGTCGTCACCGTGTTCCAGAAAAATGAGTTCTACCCTTCCGAAGATACTTATATCGAGGCGGTAGCCGAAGCGCTGCGGCCGGAATACGAAGCAATAGTAAGTGCCGGCCTGTATTTACAGATTGACAGCCCGGATCTCGCGATGGGACGGCACCTGGCATGCGCCAAAATGAGCGAAGATGAATTCCTGACCGTTGTCCGGCGCAATGTTGCGGCCCTTAACGAGGCAACCCGCAATATTCCCACCGACAAACTGCGCATGCACGTTTGCTGGGGCAACTACCCGGGTCCGCACCATCACGATATTCCACTTGAGAAAATTCTGCCCGAAGTGCTAAAGGCTCGTCCCCGTTACCTGCTGCTGGAAGGTGCCAACCCCCGGCATGCGCACGAGTTCGAACTGTTCAGGACTGTAGATCTGCCCGCAGACAAGGTGCTGGTCCCGGGGGTGATCGATTCAACATCAAACTACATCGAACACCCGGACCTGGTTGCGCAACGTATCTGTAACTATGCAGATGTTGTTGGCCGCGACCGGGTTATGGCGGGGTCGGACTGTGGCTTCTCTACCTTCAGGGGTCTGCCCACCGTGTATCCGGATATCACATGGGAGAAACTGAAGTCACTGGTCGAGGGCGCCAAACGTGCGAGCAAGAAGTTGTTTTAGGCTATAGGAGCGGCTTTAAATGACGCCATATTTCCACGCGGTAGAAACCACGCGTGGAAATATTTGAGGCGGAATCTATTTCGAGGAATCCATAGGATTCCGAGATAGACGCGAACCCGCAGGAATATCTAATTCAGCCGATTGCGGAAAAACTGCCCCGGGCCGGTTTTTCAAATCCCGCTCAAACCATCCCAGCAATAGTTCATACGATTGCGCTTATTGGGTTCGCGGCTAACGCCGACTCCTGCAGCACATATTTCAAAGCTTGGCACAAAAAAGGCGCCCTCGGGCGCCTTTTTTGTTAAGCAGCAGTAAGAAGTTTAATAACGGTAATGGTCCGACTTGTAAGGTCCCTCTACCTTTACCCCGATGTAATCTGCCTGTTCCTGGGTCAGGGTCGTCAGATTTACGCCCAGTTGTCCGAGGTGGAGGCGGGCGACTTTTTCATCGAGGTGTTTCGGCAGCACGTAGACTTCATTCTTGTAATCATCAGGTTTCTGCCACAGTTCTATCTGTGCCATTACCTGGTTGGTGAATGAATTCGACATCACGAAACTCGGATGACCCGTGGCACAACCGAGGTTAACGAGACGGCCTTCGGCCAGCAGGATGATCCGCTTGCCGTCCGGAAAGATGATGTGATCAACCTGCGGTTTTATATTTTCCCACTCGTATTTCTGCAGCGATGCAACGTCAATTTCATTATCGAAGTGACCGATGTTGCAGACAATCGCCTGGTTTTTCATCGCAGCCATGTGGTCGTGCTTGATGACGTTAAAGTTACCGGTTGTGGTCACGAAGATGTTGGCAAGAGGCGCCGCTTCTTCCATCGTTACGATGCGGAAGCCTTCCATCGCCGCCTGCAGCGCACAGATAGGATCGATCTCCGTGATCCAGACAGTCGCGCCGAGGCCACGTAAAGACTGTGCACAACCCTTGCCAACGTCACCGTAACCGCAAATCAGTGCGATTTTGCCCGCTACCATGACATCCGTCGCACGTTTGATGCCGTCTACGAGTGACTCGCGGCAGCCATACAGGTTGTCAAATTTTGACTTGGTCACCGAGTCGTTCACGTTGATGGCCGGAAAGGGCAGGTCGCCGTCTGCCTGCATCGTGTAAAGACGCTGTACGCCGGTGGTTGTTTCTTCCGTAACGCCGCCGACAGCATCACGTCGTTTCGTGTACCAGCCGGGTTCGTTATCGAGGCGTTGCCTGATCGACTTAAACAGCGCGATTTCTTCTTCGCTTCCCGGGTTATCGAGTATCGAAGGATCCTGTTCTGCCTTGGCGCCGAGGATCAGCAGCAGTGTCGCGTCGCCGCCATCATCAAGAATACGGTTGGGCACGCCGCCGTCATGCCATTCCATGGCACGGTGCGTGTAGTCCCAGTATTCGTCCAGTGATTCGCCCTTGTAGGCAAAAACGGATACGCCTGATGCTGCAATCGCAGCAGCTGCATGGTCCTGGGTCGAGAATATGTTGCAGGAGACCCAGCGCACTTCAGCGCCGAGCTCCACGAGCGTTTCGATCAGCACCGCGGTTTGAATCGTCATGTGCAACGAGCCCATGATGCGTGCGCCTTCCAACGGCTTCTTGCCCGCGTATTCCTTGCGCACGGCCATCAGTCCGGGCATTTCTGTTTCGGCAATGGCGATTTCACGGCGACCCCAATCGGCGAGCTGTAGATCGGCTACCTTAAAGTCTTCCTGCATAGCGACGGCTGGTTCCGTACTCATATTCTTTTCTCCGGTTTTATCAGCGGAGCTTTTGTGCTGCTCCGGGTCAAAAGTATTTCTGTCGGTTGCATCGGCATGGCTTATGCCGCCGCTTCCACCTTCAGTTGTTCAGCCTTATCTGTATTTTCCCAGCCAAAGCCCTCGTTCTCGCGCCCAAAGTGGCCGTAGGCCGCTGTGGAGCGGTATATAGGTCTGATCAGGTCAAGCATTTCCATGATGCCGTAAGGGGTCAGGTCGAAATGCTGTCGTACAAGTGCAGTGAGCTTGTCCTCGGTTATCGTGCCCGTACCGAAGGTTTCAACGGTGATCGAAGTTGGCTCCGCGACGCCGATGGCGTAAGAGACCTGTACCTCGCACCGCTCGGCAAGTCCGGCCGCAACGATATTCTTCGCGACGTAACGAGCGGCATAGGCTGCCGACCGGTCAACCTTGGAGGGATCCTTGCCGGAAAACGCGCCGCCGCCATGCCGGGCCATACCACCATAGGTGTCGACAATAATCTTGCGGCCCGTCAGACCGCAGTCACCGACCGGACCGCCGATCACGAAACTGCCGGTTGGATTGATGTGATACTTGGTGTCCGCCTTAAGCCAGTCAGTTGGCAGAATAGGTTTGATAATCAATTCCATGACACCTTCACGAAGGTCCTCGTTGCTGACATCAGGATCATGCTGGGTCGAAAGAACCACGGCGTCGATCGACACCGGCTTATCGTTTTCGTAAACCAGTGTGACCTGGCTCTTTGCGTCCGGGCGCAGCCATGTCAGTTCACCAGCCTTGCGGATTCTTGCCTGCTGCTCGACCAGCCGGTGTGACAGTTGAATCGCGGCCGGCATCAGTACGTCGGTTTCATTACTCGCGTAACCGAACATGAGCCCCTGGTCGCCTGCACCCTGTTTGCGCGGATCGCCACGATCCACACCCCGGGCAATATCGGGTGACTGTTTGCCGATCGCATTCAGCACGGCGCATGATTTCCCGTCGAAGCCCAGGTCTGAACTGTTGTAGCCAATGTCGAGCACGACCTGGCGAATGATTTCTTCGGCCTCGATTGAAACATCGGAAGTTACTTCGCCTGCAACCGCGACGAATCCGGTTTTAACCATGGTTTCGACCGCAACACGGCACGAACCGTCCTTGGCTATATGCGCGTCAAGAATGGCATCGGAAATCTGGTCCGACATCTTGTCGGGATGGCCTTCCGAGACCGACTCGGAGGTGAACTGATAGCGTTTTGTCATTTGAACAACCTGCAGATTTGATGGGGTAAGTGTCGCTTTCTGCCCGGCGCAATGTAGCGCATCTGGGATAAAAGACTTTTAAAAATAAAGTGTTACGTCAAAAATATCTTGGCTGTACTGCGATATATAAAGATATCTTTATATATTGGGCCGAACTGTATACCAAAATGGGCCAAAATTCGACCCCTTGTTGTCATTATTTGTGCACGCTGGACCGCGCCGCGCAGATTACAACGTTTTAAGCCGATTGGTGTCCGCCCGCAGCCAGGCGGCCCTGCAGCTTCCATTCTGCATAACCTGTGATTGCATGCGCGTGGTTGAGTCCGGGGAGGCGGGTATTTGCGACTCTACTGGGAGTAAGCGACAATGCGCGCCTTTGCTGCGGGTCCGCAGCCCGACAATAGCTAGAATAACATGGCCTCAACACCGGAAACGGCTGTCGGACAACCTTCTCGACGCGATTTGGCGAACGCCATTCGCGCGCTTTCGATGGATGCGGTGCAAGCCGCCAATTCGGGCCACCCCGGAGCGCCGATGGGCATGGCAGATATTGCCGAAGTGCTCTGGAATGATTTCCTAAAGCACAATCCGGGCAACCCTCGATGGGCCGACCGCGACCGCTTTGTTTTGTCGAACGGCCACGGTTCCATGCTCCTTTACTCGTTGCTGCACCTCAGTGGTTATCCGCTGCGTATAGACGAGATTCGAAACTTCCGGCAACTGGGTTCACGCACCGCGGGTCACCCCGAGTACGAACCGGAACTGGGGATCGAGACGACGACCGGACCTTTGGGTCAGGGCGTAACGAATGCCGTTGGAATGGCGCTCGCAGAAAAAATGCTGGCGGCCCGTTACAACCAGCCCGGCCTGGACATTATCAATCACCGTACCTGGGTGTTTCTCGGCGACGGTTGCCTTATGGAAGGCATCTCGCACGAGGCGTGTTCGCTGGCCGGCACACTGGGCTTGAGTAAACTGATTTGTATCTACGACGACAACGGCATCTCGATCGATGGCGAAGTGCAGGGCTGGTTTCGTGACAACACGCCGGAGCGCTTCCGGGCCTACGGCTGGCAGGTAATTGAAGATGTTGACGGCCACGATCCGGTAGCAATACACGAGGCTATAGAAGAAGCGACCGCGAACAACGACCAGCCCACCATGATCTGCTGCAAGACCGTGATTGGCTTCGGCGCACCTAACAAGCAGGGTACCGAAGCAACCCATGGCGCGCCTCTCGGCAACGAAGAAGTCGCAGCCGCGCGCGAGACGCTGGGCTGGAGCCATGCGCCGTTCGAAGTGCCGGAAGCCATCAGGGGTGAATGGGATGCCCGGGATGCCGGCGCAATACGCGAGCAGGAATGGCGAGCCAAGCTGGCTGATTACAGCAGTCAGCATCCGGAACTTGCGGCCGAACTCGAACGCCGCCTTGCCGGTGAACTGCCTGCCGAATGGGCAACGAACGCCGATGCCGCCATTCGCGAAATCGCTGCGAGTGACAAGGCACTTGCAACACGCAAGGACTCGCAGGTAGCTATCAATGCGTTTGCACCGCATCTGCCGGAAATGGTGGGCGGCTCGGCTGACCTGACGGGTTCCAACCTGACGATGCACGATGCATCGATACCGGTAACGACAGACGATGCGGCCGGCAACTATATTTATTACGGTGTACGCGAATTTGCGATGGCGGCCATGATGAACGGAATGTCATTACATGGCGGATTTATTCCGTACGGCGGTACGTTCCTGACCTTCTCCGACTACGCGCGCAATGCCCTGCGCATGGCGGCGCTGATGGAGATTCGGAGCATCCTCGTATTTACCCACGATTCCATTGGACTGGGCGAAGACGGGCCGACCCATCAACCCGTTGAGCACGTCGAAAGCCTGCGAATCATGCCGAACATGATGGTTTGGCGTCCCTGCGACGGCACAGAGACAGCCGTTGCCTGGCGGCATGCCATCGAGCGCAGTACCGGCCCGACCAGTCTCGTACTCAGCCGCCAGACCTTGCCGCGGCAGAACCGTAACGAAGATCAGGTTGATGCCATTAATCGCGGTGGCTACATTCTTTATGGCGACGCTGACCCGCAGGCAATTTTGCTTGCGACGGGTTCGGAAGTTGCGCTGGCGATGGATGCGGCAAAGGAATTGCAGGGTCAGAACCTGCGTGTGCGGGTCGTGTCGGTTCCGTGCGTGTCACTGTTTGCAGGCCAGGATGCGGGTTACCGGGATGACGTGCTCCCGCTATCGGTAAAAACCCGCGTTGCAATCGAAGCCGGCATAGGCAGCGGGTGGGAAAAATATGCCGGCCCGGATGGTGCCATTATTGCGATGGATAGTTACGGAGCGTCGGCACCGGCACCCGAATTATTCGACAAATATGGTTTCACGATTGCGCGGGTTACCGCGACGGTCAAAGAACTGCTGGCTGCGGGCTAAAGATCCGCACCACATAAGAACAGGTCGTTCGTCAGGAACGCCAAGGTCAGGAGAGAACAAGCATGGCAGTAAAAGTTGCGATTAATGGATATGGCCGTATCGGCCGGAATGTTTTGCGTGCTCTTTATGAAGGCAAGCGCACAAGTGAGATTCAGATTGTCGCGGTCAACGACTTGGGCGATGCGGAGACCAACGCTTATCTGACCAGGCATGATAGTGCGCATGGTCCGTTCCCGTTCGAGGTCGCGGTCGATGGTGACGCGTTGGTCGTTGACGGTGATCGCATCAGGGTGTTTGCGGAACGCAACCCCGCCGATCTGCCGTGGGCCGAACTGGGTGTCGATGTTGTGCTCGAATGCACCGGTTTCTTTGCAACCAAGGAAAAGGCACAACCACACCTGGATGCAGGCGCCAGAAAGGTTTTGATTTCTGCACCGGCCGGCAAGAATGTTGACGCGACCATTGTTTACGGCGTTAACCAGGATGTGCTGACCGCGGATGATACGGTGGTCTCGAACGCCTCCTGCACCACCAATTGCCTTGCGCCACTCGTTAAGCCGCTGCACGAGGCGATTGGGTTAGAGCAGGGCATCATGACAACGATTCACGCATACACTAACGATCAGGTTCTGACCGATGTGTATCACAAGGACCTGCGCCGGGCACGTTCGGCCACCCAGTCAATGATTCCTACCAAAACGGGCGCAGCAGCAGCCGTAGCGCTCGTTCTGCCGGAGCTGGAGGGGCGGCTTGATGGTTTTGCCGTGCGTGTGCCAACGATCAATGTTTCGATGGTCGACCTGACCTTTAATGCGTCGCGCGATACAACGGTCGATGAAATCAATTCGGTACTCAAAGCGGCGAGTGAAGGGCCACTTAAGGGCATACTCGCATACAACGACGGACCGCTGGTATCGATCGATTTCAACCATGACCCTGCATCATCGACCTACGATGCAACCCTGACCAAGGTTATGGGGGGCAACCTGGTTAAGGTCTGTTCCTGGTATGACAATGAATGGGGTTTTTCGAATCGAATGCTCGATACCACCATCGCACTTGCAAACGCCTAGAAAAACTGGACTCAGCAATACGGCGTTGAAAAGCGGCTCAGAATGCTCATTTACTGTCGTGTAAACTGCGTTGCGACATGCACGGATGCATTAGTGCCGCGGAGGGCAGGACGCCCGTGAGCGGCCAGCTTTTCGCCTTGTCTTGCTTTCGCTCGCTACGTTTCTAGCGTGATGCTTCCTTGGACGTTGCCATGAATGTAAAGCGAATGACGGATCTCGATCTCGCAGGCAAGCGAGTAATGATCCGCTTCGATTTCAACGTCCCGCTCGAAGACGGCAAGGTTACCAGCGACACGCGCATACAGGCTGCATTGCAAACGATTCGGCATGCCCTGGATGCAGGCGCCGCGGTTATTTTGCTGTCCCACCTTGGCCGACCGACCGAAGGCGAGTTTGAAGACCAGTTTTCACTTGCACCGGTTGCGCGGCATCTCAGTGTCCTGCTGGGCCAGGAGGTTCGCCTTGCCGAGAACTGGTTAGGCGGTATTGCTGTTGATCCCGGCCAGGCTGTGCTGTGCGAAAACGTCAGGTTCAACAAAGGTGAGAAAGCCAACGACGAAGGGCTGGCACAACAAATGGCTGCCCTGTGCGATGTATTCGTCATGGATGCTTTTGGAACCGCACATCGTGCCCAGGCCAGTACTTACGGTGTCGCACAATTTGCCCCCGTGGCCTGTGCGGGACCTCTGCTCGTCGAGGAACTCGAAGCGCTCGGCAAGGCCCTGGAGAATCCGGCACGGCCGATGGTAGCCATTGTCGGCGGCTCAAAAGTATCGACAAAGCTTACCGTGCTGGATGCATTGTCGAAGCGGGTTGATCAGTTAATCGTCGGTGGCGGAATTGCGAATACTTTCATCGCGGCGGCCGGGCATCCGGTCGGTGCGTCATTGTGCGAGACCGAAATGCTCGACCAGGCGCGCGCGCTGCTGGAACAAACATCCATACCGATACCGACCGATGTTGTTGTCGCCGGAGAATTCAGTGCCGAAGCCGAAGCCGTAACACGTCCCGTTGCCGAAGTTCAGGCAAATGAAATGATCCTCGATATCGGTCCGGATACTGCCGATGCCTATGCCGGATTGCTGCAGACTGCGGGTACGATCGTCTGGAATGGCCCGGTGGGGGTGTTCGAAATCGACCAGTTTGGTGCGGGCACGGAGCGGGTTGCCCGGGCAATTGCTGCAAGTCCCGCATTTTCAATCGCCGGCGGCGGCGACACGGTGGCAGCACTGGAAAGGTACGGACTGGGTGACCAAATATCCTATATTTCTACCGGCGGCGGAGCATTTCTGGAGTTGCTCGAAGGCAAAAAACTTCCGGCGCTCGAGGTGCTCGAATCGCGGGCCGGCTGATACCGGCGCACGCCGCCAAGGTTTTTCTTGCTGATGTGGGATAATCAGCACTCGAGTTCTTGCCCTTTTGTTCCGAACTAATTGTTGAAGATACCTATGCGCCGAACCAAGATCATCGCAACCCTCGGCCCTGCCACCGATGACCCGAAGGTCATGCAGCGATTGCTTGAGGCCGGCACGGACACCGTGCGGGTGAATTTCTCACATGGTGACTGGAACGAGCAGGAGCGTCGTATCAAGTCAGTCAGAAAAACTGCGGCAAAGCTGGGGCGCTACGTAGCCGTGCTCGGCGATCTGCAGGGCCCGAAAATCCGGATACGCAGATTCAAAGAATCGCCTGCAGTGCTTGAAGAGGGGCAAGCTTTCATCCTTGATTCGACCATGGGCGGTGACGAAGGCACAGTCGAGGCCGTTGGCGTTGCATACGAGGGGCTCGCGGGTGACGTGGAGAAAGGTGACACACTGTTGCTCGACGACGGTCACCTGAACCTGCTGGTCGAAGACGTTCAGGGTCCGAGAATAATCTGTCGGGTAATTGTGGGCGGCGAACTGAGTGATCGCAAGGGAATTAACCGTCACGGCGGCGGGCTTTCGGCGCCTGCACTCATGGATAAAGACCGGGATGACATCCGGCTGGCTGCAGAAGCCGATATTGACTGGATCGCGGTTTCTTTCGTGCGCAATCCCGAAGATGTTAACGAAGCACGTCAGTTGCTTCGTGATGCCGGCGGAGCCGGCCACATCGTCGCAAAAATAGAACGGTCGGAAGCGGTACAGAATCTCGAGGCAATTATCGATGCGAGCGATGCGGTCATGGTCGCGCGTGGCGATCTGGGCGTCGAAACCGGTTATGCGGGATTGACGGGGCTGCAGAAAAAAATTATTCGCACCGCCCGGCACCGGCACAAGATATCCATTACTGCGACACAGATGATGGAATCAATGATTCACAGCCAGGTACCTACACGTGCAGAAGTATCAGACGTCGCCAATGCGGTAATGGATGGTACCGATGCTGTGATGCTGTCGGCCGAGACAGCAGTCGGCGAACACCCGGTGCGCGCCGTGGAAACGATGGCAGAGGTTTGCCAGGGGGCCGAAGCTTATCGCCTGATTAGCAGTACCCTGCGACGTCATAACGCACACTTCGAATACGTTGACCAGGCTATTGCGATGGCGGTCATGTATACCGCGAATCACCTGGATGTGCATTCCATTATTGCGCTAACCGAGTCTGGCTCCACGGCATTGTGGATGTCACGAATTCGATCCGATATTCCGATTTATGCTTTCAGCAGGCACGAGGCCACACTCCGCCGTGTCAGTCTTTACCGAGGGGTCTACCCGGTGTTATTCGATGTTACCCACGGCAGTTCAGATAGTCTTTACAGAGATATTTTTGATCGCCTGCTGAGCCTTGGGCAGGCAGAAGAGGGCGATCTGTTGATCTTTACCAAGGGCGATATGAAGGGTGTGGCGGGCGGCACCAATGCGATGACTATACTTCGTGTGACCAGCCAGTGAATGTAGGCACGACCCCGGATTAGGCTTCCCCAAATGCTGCGTATACTTCAGCACCCCGGAAAATAAGACCGACAAGTTTTTTCAAAATGAAAACAGTGAACTTGAGCAGATGGATGTGCACCGCCGCAGCGGCATTATGCATTGCGTTGCTGACCGGTTGCAGTATCGGCACGTTATCCGCGGGTGACGAAAAGGGACGGGTGCTGGTTGCCGGCGCCACCGGCGGAACCGGAAGGGCATTGGTTAAAGGACTGGGCGACCAGGGTTACCAGGTACGGGCCTTTGTCCGCGATGAGAAAAAGGCCCGCGTAGTCCTCGGAGATGACATCGGTTACGCCGTGGGTGACGTGCGTGAGATCGATTCGATACGCGCCGCACTCGATGACGTTGACTACATCATTTCTGCAATCGGATCTACTCCGTCCGACAAGTCGAATAACCCCGAGGCGGTCGACTACGGCGGCATAAAGAACCTTGCCGATGCCGCAGTCGGCACAGGCGTGAAACAGATGGTGCTGGTTTCGTCTTCGGGGGCCACCCAGGAAGATCATTTCCTCAACAAGACCTTCGATAATATTCTGATCTGGAAATTCAGGGGTGAGGAGGCGCTGCGTGCGAGCGGGGCGCCCTATACAGTGGTTCGTCCTGGCGGGTTGGTTAACAGGCCCGGTGGAATTTCTACGGTAGTTTTTGCCCAGGGTGATACCACCACGGGCATAATTAGCCGCGAAGATGTCGCATTAATTTGTATTGCCGCCCTACAAAATCCAACGGCACTGAATAAAACCTTCGAAACATTTAACAGCGATGTTGAAGGTGAAAATGATTGGCCGTCATTATTTGGTGCACTGGAAGCAGACTGAACGCCTGAGGACTTTCCGGAAACCGCTCTGCTGTCTGTTCAGGGGCGTACAAGCCCCCGGACCGGTTTGCAGTGCTCCTGGCGTTGAGCCGGCGGACAGATGTTAGCCAGCCTGATACGGATAGAAAGATGAATGAACAGCAACCAAACCTACTGGCACGAATAATGAAGTCAGCCTCGACAATCGAACCGAACGAGCTACGTTCGGTAATTACCTCTTTCCTGTTCGTGTTTACGCTGATGGCTGGGTACTACATCCTGCGCCCTGTACGTGATGCGATGGCCAGCGACTGGACCCGCACCGAGATTTCCCAGCTCTGGAATATAAATTTTTTCCTCTGCCTGGCGGTTGTAGCGATCTACGGTTTGTTCGTTACAAGGGTCAAGTTTAAATACCTGGTGCCCGGTGTGTATGCGTTCTTCGCAACGACCTTCGTTATTTTTTACCTGGCCACGAGCGGCGCAGGAGATACCCTTCTCCTTGATCTCAAGGTCGATGCGTTTAACTACGAGCTGTACCTGACGACCGACAAGGCGTTTTATCTGTGGGTCAGCGTGTTCAGCCTGTACCACGTGTCCGTTTTTTGGACCTTCATGGCAGACCTCTACACGAAGGAACAATCCAATCGGCTGTTCGCATTTATTGCTGCCGGATCGAGCGCAGGCGCCCTGGTGGGTCCGTCTATTCCCGGTTTCTTCGCGGAATCCCTGGGAACGGATACATTATTGCTGATCGCGGCCTCATTGCTTGTGGTTCCCATCATTTTGTCTTTCTATCTTGAGCGGCTCAAGGTCACCGATTTGCACAATGAAGCCGTGCATGTCGATTTGTCCAAGATTCAAATCGGCGGCAATCCACTTGGCGGCTTCAAGATGTTTTTCACCAATCCTTACCTGCTGGGTATAGGCGCCTTCCTGTTGTTCTATACCGCGCTGGGTTCGTTTGCCTATATGGCTCAAACTGATGTTTTGCGGCCGTTCGAAGAGGCTGTGCGCCAGAAGTATCTGGCCAGGGTGGACCTGACGGTGAACGTGCTGACTTTTGTTATCGGCATGTTTGCGACCAGCCGGATCGTTACCCGGTTCGGCATGTCGGTAACGCTGGCACTGGTCCCGATAATTATTGTGGCCGGCATGCTTATCGTGGCATTTGCACCGATCATGATCGTTGCGCTCGCGCTCCAGGTTGTGCGCCGTGCCGGCAACTACGGTATTACGAGGCCTGCCCGTGAGATGCTGTTTACTGCGCTTGATCGCGAAACGCGTTTCAAAGCGAAACCCGTTATCGACGTGGCGCTATACCGTGGCGGCGATGCTGTTTGGGGAAATGTTTATGCCTACCTGAGTGACGGACTGGGTTTCGGCCTTGCCGTAATGATGGCTATAGGTGCGGGGCTGGCGGCGGTATGGGCGATGATTGGCACATACCTGGGTGGTATGTTCAATCGCCAGGGCGAAGATAAGGATGTTCAGAAATCCGGCCCGATTGAACAAACCAGCTGAGTAACATCAGCTATCCGATTCCTTGCCTTCCCCGGTTAATTCACCGAGGTCGACCAGCACTTCTTCGGAGTGTTTCTCCGCATTTACCTTGGCGTAGTGTTTGACAATATTCCCCTCCGGGTCGATCAGGAATGACTGCCGGCTGGCCAGTTCCATCGGGCCAATTTTCATGACTACGCCATAAGCAGAGGCCGCCTGTTTTTCGCTATCGGCAAGGATGGAAAAAGGCAGGCTATATTTCTCAGCAAATTCGGCATGTGATTCCACGTTGTCGAGGCTAACTCCGAGCACAATGGCGTTTAGCTTTTCGAAGGCAAAAATGTTGTCACGAAATGCGCAGGCCTCTTTCGTGCAGCCTGGCGTGTCGTCCTTCGGGTAAAAATACAGCACGACCCACTGGCCACGATACTGTTCCAGGCTGTGCCATTCGCCATTCTGATCCTGCAGGTGGAAATCCGGGGCGGGGCTTCCGACCAGTCCTGCGGCCAGTGTGCCGGCCGAAAGCGATATGCCGATCAGTGTCAGGCATTTACGCATAAAGCTGTTCATGGCCTTTTCTCTGCTTGTGTTGCGCTTCGAGCATAGCATGCTGCCCAAGTTCCTTGTGAACGCTCGAAACGTGTGTTTAATATACCTACAGGTCTAGCTAAACGGCGCCCGTATGGACAGGCATTCGCATCATTCTTCTGTATCCGCCGACTACCGGTTCGGCCTCGTATTGCCGGGCGGTGGAGCACGCGGTGCCTACCAGGTAGGTGTGCTGAAGGCGTTGGCCGAGATGCTTCCGCGCCGCTCTTCTAATCCTTTCTCCGTAATAAGCGGCACGTCAGCCGGTGCGATCAATTCGGTTGTGCTGGCGAGCCGGGCGCAACTATTCCATGTCGGTGTGGCGGAACTGGAATATGTGTGGCGCAACTTCAAATCTGCGCAGGTGTTTCGGTCAGATACATGGACCATGATCCGGAATGGGGCGCACTGGGTGCTCGCGGTTGCGACCGGTGGACTTGGACGCAGCAACCCGCTCGCGTTACTCGACAATGCGCCGCTCAGGAAGCTGCTGAAGAAACAGATCAACTTTGAATCGATCCAGAGGTCCATCGACAAGGGATACATTGATGCGGTCTCGGTTACCGCGGCCGGTTATTCTTCGGCTCGATCGGTTTCGTTTTACCAGGGCAGCGGGCCGGTGCACCCATGGCACCGCGTCAGGCGCAGCGGGCGGGAAGAGAAAATCAATGTCAATCACCTGATGGGCAGCATCGCAGTGCCCATCGTGTTTCCGCCCGTGCTTATAGGCCAGGAATATTTTGGCGACGGCGCGATGCGCCAGGCAACGCCTCTCTCGCCCGCGGTGCACCTGGGCGCCGATCGTATTCTTGTAATCGGTGCACGCAACGAGATTCCTGATCCCGAACCCACCGTTAGCAGGGATACTCGGTATCCCAGCCTCGGCCGGGTAGCGGGTTACATGCTGGACGCGCTGTTTATGGATGGCCTGTCCGCAGATCTTGAGCGGCTGACGCGTATTAACCTGATCCTCGATCAGCTTGGTGAGAAAACAGTTGAAGGTGACGAGGGCGACCTGCGCACGATCGAAGCATTCGTTATGTTACCGAGCGAGGATATACGTGAGATTGCCGAGCGCCATGTACATGAACTGCCGCGCTCCGTCCGTATTCTCCTGAAAGGACTTGGCGCAATGAACAGGGGCGGCATGCAGCTTGCCAGTTATTTATTGTTCGAGTCTGGCTACACGCGTGAATTAATCCGGTTGGGCTATCGGGATGCCATGCACCGGAGAGAGGAGCTCGAATCCTTTATGCGCGGTGACCCCGTACATGCACCGGGCGGAATAATCGGCTGGCGCGATCTCAGCCAGGAATACACGGCCCGCCACAAAATCCTGAAGATTTCAGGTCAGGAATAAAGTTCCAAGCCCGAGGAAAGTCATAAAGCCAACAACATCGGTGACGGTTGTCAGCACGACTCCGCCGGCGAGCGCCGGATCAATATTCATTCGATGCAGTATCAGTGGCACGATGAAACCAGCCAGTGCGGCAACAATCAGGTTGATAGCAACCGCTGCCCCGATAACCAGGCCCACGTCCCAGCCGCTGAAAAAAATGATTGTGATAAGCACGACAACAGCGGCCCAGGCAAAGCCGTTGAGGATTCCCACCGCAACTTCCTTGGTCAGTAACCAGCGTGCGTTCGAGTCCTCGACCCGGCCAAGCGCCATGCCGCGCACCATCAGGGTCAGGGTCTGGGTACCGGCAACGCCGCCCATGCTGGCAACAACCGGCATGAGTACAGCCAGTGTCACTACCTGGGCGAGCGTTTCCTCGAACATGCCGACGACCGCCGCGGCAAGGAATGCAGTGGCCAGGTTGACCCCCAGCCAGATGGCGCGCCGCCCGGCGCTTGTCACGACGGGCGCGAATATATCATCTTCCTCGTCGAGGCCGGCCATGCTGAGTATGTCGTGATCAGCCCGTTCCTGGATAACGTCTACGATGTCATCAATCGTAATCTGGCCGAGCAGGCGTCCGTTCTCGTCAACGACCGGCGCGGACACGAGATCAAGATTCTGAAAATCACGCGCGACTTCTGCCGCCGGCATCTCTGCGGTAAATGTTTCCGCACTGCCGTCCATCACGTCGCGCACCAGGGCCTGGGGATCGCTGGTCACGATCATGGCAAGCCGCAACTTGCCGAGGTAATGGTCGTTCCTGTCAACAACAAACAGCGCGTAGGTATTATCTGAAAATGTCTCGAGAGCCCGCAAGTAGCGCTGCACCACTTCGAGGGTGACATTCGGCCTTACTGAAATCGTGTCAGGATTCATGATGCCGCCGGCACTATCCTCCGGGTACGAAAGCACTGCCTCAAGGCGCTCACGATCGCGCTGATTAAGAGATCGAACAACTTCCTGATTAATTGACTCCGGCAGGTCGGCAACGACGTCGGCAAGATCATCGAGATCCATGTCTTCTGTTGCAACCAGGAGCTCTGCCAGGTCCATACCCTCCATCAGGCGCGTGCGCACCTCGTCATTCAGGGCGGCGAGCACTTCGCCATCATCGTCCTTATCTACAAGATTCCAGACGATGCTGCGCTTGGCCGGCGGCAGGCATTCAATCAGGCGTGCCACTTCAGCCGGGTTCAGGTCTGCGATCAGGCCTGTCGCCCGCTGCATCATGCCGCGCTCCAGTGCATCGCTGAGCGCGCTGAGATCAGTTTTATTGTTTGCTTCGAGTTCCATCGCGGACCCCTCGGCTATGACGCGGCTGTAAAGATTCTTCCCGCCCGGAAGGCTGGCGGAGGACTAGCTATCCGGGATCGGGCAGGGCGAGTTTAGCCGGGAACCGGGTTCAGGTCACGCAGTGACGGGTTCGACCGGGATTACATCGGATGATGCCTAGAGCTCATTGTGTCTCAGCAAAACGTTCTGGTTGTCGCCTTCAAGTGCACTGACAATCTTGTCGGCGAGGTATACGGAGCGGTGCTGACCGCCCGTGCATCCGATGGCGATCGTCAGATAATTGCGTTTGTGTTCTCTGTATTCCGGGATCCGGTTGCGCAGAAATTCCAGAATATCGTTAAGCATCGACTTCGTAATTTTGTGGTTTTCGAGGAACTCTATAACGCTGGGATCCCGGCCGGTCATGAGCCGCATCGCCGGGTCCCAGTAAGGATTGGGCAGGCAGCGAACATCAAATACAAAATCGGCATCAAAGGGCACGCCATGTTTGAAGCCGAAAGACTCGATCTGTATGGAAAGACCTTCGCCGCCGCTTTTGGAAATGCGTTGGTTCAGCGAGTCCCGCAACTCGTAAATGCTCGTTTGGGTGGTATCGATAACTAGGTCTGCTGAGTACGTGATCGGTCCCAGCAGTTCACGCTCCTTGTGGACGGCGTCCTGCAGGCTCATGTCTTTGGCGCGGAGCGGATGGCGCCGCCGTGTTTCCCGGTAGCGCTTCAGCAGCACCTGGTCATCGGCGTGCAGGAAAACAATTTCACAGCGCACACCCTGTTCCTTTAGGGAGCGCAGGAGGTCTGGCAACGATTTCAAATCAGCGGCGCGGTTCCGCGCGTCAACGCCCACTGCCATGTTGTCGTACAGTGCGTCCCGGGCTTCAATGGTCTGGGTGATGAGGCCGCCGAGGAGGGCGGCAGGGACATTATCGATGCAGTAAAAGCCCATGTCTTCAAGCGCATCGAGCGCGACGGACTTACCTGAGCCTGACAGGCCGCTTACGATAATTAATCGCATTTCAGGAAAAATTCCTCTTATCGCTTTCTCTGGCGCGATGATCGGTCAGTTTTTCTTTGTATTTACGTACCTGGCGGTCCAGTTTGTCGGCCAGGGAATCTATCGCGGCATACATATCTTCTTCGACGGAATGTGCGTGCAATGTACTACCACTTACATTAAGGGTCGCTTCTGCTTTGTGTTGAAGTTTTTCGACGGTCAGGATGCAGTGTATATCGGTGGCGTGTTCGAAATGTCGCTCTATACGTTCCAGTTTTTCATTTAAATAGTCTCGAAGTGATGGGGTGATCTCGACATGATGACCGGTCAGATTTATTTGCATATCCCTTTTACTCCTTAATAGAAGACTATCGTCTCGCTCGCTGCCCGGTCCGTCAAATGAATTTGGCTGTAGTTACCAAAACGCCGCTATCAGTGGGCTTTGAGCCTTTTCTTGCTGGCTGTAGCGTATATGGTTTACATAAACCTGCTCACCTCCCCGGGCCGCCGGTTAACGCCGTGCGACACGTTCCCGCCGTTCATTTGACGGCGCAATATTCATTGCTTCGCGGTACTTTGCTACGGTGCGTCTGGCGACCTTGATGCCTTCGCCTTCCAGCATTTTAGTAATCTTGTTGTCGCTTAAGGGCTTGGCCGGGTTCTCCTGGCCGACAAGTCGTTTAATCCGCGCCCGAATCGCGGTTGACGATTGTTCGCTGCCATCATCTGAGCTGAGCTGGCTCGAAAAGAAATACCGGAATTCGAAGACGCCGCGCGGCGTGCGCATGAACTTGCTCGTGGTGACCCGCGAGATGGTGGATTCATGCATCTGCAAGGTCTCAGCAATATCTTTCAGAATCATAGGTTTCATGGCTTCTTCACCATGCTCAAAAAAATCGACCTGGCGTTCGACTATGGAGATGGCGACCCGCAATAGTGTGTCATGGCGAATTTCCAGGCTGCGCACGAGCCAGCGGGCTTCCTGTAGCTGGGTGCGTAGTGTGGTGTGCTCACCGTTGCCGCGGAGCAGGTCCGCATAAGCCTGGTTAACCCGCAGGCGCGGCGCGATGCTGCGATTGACATCTACAACCCAGCGACCGTCCTGTTTGCGTACATAAACATCGGGTATTACGTATTCCGCGGCGGCGGTCTGGATGGTTGAACCGGGTTTGGGGTGGCACGAGCGAATCAGTGCAATCGCAATGTCCAGTTCGGCATCGGACACACTCAGCCGGCGGCGTAACATCGCGTACTCGTGCTCCGCGACCATGTCCAGTTCGCTGCCGGCAATTTTTAACGCCAGCTCACGAGCGGGTTCAGACGAGTCAAGCTGGCCAAGCTGGATGCTGATGCATTCACTGAGATCCCGCGCTCCTACGCCGGCGGGATCAAGTTGCTGAATTCGCATGAGCACGGCTTCTACTTCGGGCAGGGTAAAGCCGGCTTCCGGCGGAAGTGTATTTAAAATGGTATCGAGGTCTTCAACGAGGTAGCCGTCGTCATTGATGCTGTCAACAATAGCCTGGCCCGCCGCAGCCTCCCGCGGGGTAATGTCGTCGATTTCCAGTTGCCAGAGCAGATGGTCCTGCAGGCTGTCCCCGCTGGTATCCGGTATGTCCACCTGTGGCTGATCTGTGCCTGACCAGTTTTCACTGCGGCGTCCCGACCCGTAAATGTCGGCCCACTCGCCCTGATCGATATCTTCGCCGGCTACTACCGTCGCATCGTCACCGGCCGTGGTTGCATCACCCGGCTCCTCCTGCTCCAGCATGACATTGGTTTCGAGCGCTTCCAGGAGCTGAGTGTTCAGCTCAAGTACCGGCATCTGCAGCAGGCGTATTGCCTGCTGTAGCTGGGGCGTCATGGTCAGTTGCTGACCAAGTTTTAGCTGCAGCGATAGTTTTGCCATATTTGCTGCGGTCTTCCTGACCGCTGTTTGCTCATCTGCCCGAAGGGCTTTACGGCGTTCCCGCGCTGATCCAAAAGTTTATAGCCTTTAAACTACAACTCGAAACTTTCTCCCAGGTAAACTTCTCTTACATGTTGATTGCCCAGAATTGCATCCGGTGTGCCTGAAGCTATTACGGCACCCTGGTTGACAATATAGGCCCGGCAACAAATTCCAAGTGTCTCGCGCACATTATGGTCGGTAATCAGAACTCCGATACCTCTTTCCGACAGGTGCTTGATTATGCGCTGAATATCCAGAATCGAAATAGGGTCTACCCCGGCGAAAGGCTCATCCAGCAGAATAAAGCGCGGTTCCACTGCAAGCGCGCGCGCGATCTCTACACGGCGGCGCTCGCCGCCCGAAAGGCTCAGCCCCGGGCTGTTGCGTACGTGCCCTATGTGGAGCTCTTCCAGCAGCTCCTCAAGTATTCGTTCACGGTCCGCGCGAGCCAACTCGTCACGGGTCTGGAGTATCGCCATGATATTTTTGGCAACTGTCAGTTTCCGGAATATTGATGCCTCCTGCGGCAGGTAGCCAAGACCAAGCTTTGCGCGCTGGTGCATAGGAAGAGCCGTTACGTCACGGCCATCCAGAATAACTTTTCCCGTATCGGCCTGGACCAGCCCTACCACCACGTAAAAGGCAGTGGTTTTTCCCGCACCATTGGGTCCAAGCAAACCAACAACTTCGCCGCTATTGATCTCGAAAGAAATGTTTTTGACAACTTCCTTGAACTTGAAATTTTTGCTTATATTTTCAGCGCTGAGGATGCTCACGGTGCTTCTTTCGTATCCGATTCCTTGTCAGGCGGCTCAATAAGTATCTTAACAGGGCCGGTATTGCCCGAGTCTGCGCTAAGGTGTTTTTCCTGCAAATTGTAAGTAATCAGGTCACTTGTTATTTCGTTGGTACCGTCACTAAAGCGGGCATCATTACTTAGCCGCAGGATGTTTTTATCCAGGTAATAAGTAATCTGTTCCGCTTCGCCGCTGTTAACCTTTCCGGATTCCTTTATAAATTGTTCGAAACGTGCCGGCGTACCGGTTAGTTCAGCCTCGGTTAACTGGTGATCAGCAACGGTGAAGCGGGCACTATCGCAATACAATGTTGCTGTTTCGGATTCAACAACAACATTGCCGCTGAAAGTCCAGGTTCCCTCGTTGAAGTCCAGTCTGGCGGCTTCAGCAATATCGGCCTGGATTCCCAGTGTGCCCTGGTCCAGCCGCAGCCCCCGAAATATCAGTTTATCAGCTCCGTAATCGAACTCGGAAGAATCTGCATCAATTGTAATCGGTTCATCTGAATTGTCATTCTGCGCACAGACCACTTCCACTGCCGCGAAACAGGTGAACAGGAATAACAGAGATAGCATCCTGAACACCTGCGCGTACCACGGCTTTGTCATATCAGGGTAGAAATTTTCCATTGACGTTCGACAATAATTCCAGCCGGTTATTTTCAAAGTCGGCGTGCATGCCCGTGGCATTGAGCTTGGTGCCATTGAATTCCAACACTACTTTGCGCGGAGTGTTGGCTTTCTGGGCCTCCGTATCTATATCGAGCTGCTGTGTCCTGATCACGGTCGTGTTGTTTTCATCGTCTTTTGAAGCCGCAATAACGTTTCCGCGCAGCATAATCATACTTGTTTCGGCCGGGATTCTGGCCGAGTTGGCTTTTAGCTCCCACGAGCCTTCCAGATCGCCGTAGCGCATCCGTACACGGGTCAGATCGAGGCTGGAATCGGCGGTTGGCTGCGAAGCCTTCTCTGTCCATACCTGGTACAGCAGTTCACCATCCTCCCCGGTCCCGGCTATTTCCGCCCGATCCAGGTAAAAGGCGAGGCTAAGCTCGGGCCGTGCCGTTTTCGCCTCGTCGTTACGGGATGCGACCAGCACGAAGCCGCTGCCCAGCGCACCGGCCAGCAGCAGGGAGAAGGCAAGCAGCATGCGTGGTTCCGGGGTATTCATCTCAACTGCCGGTATCCAGGCGTGCGGCTAACAGCAGGTCGCAAACTTCACGAACAGCGCCCTGTCCGCCGCCGTTGTGAGTGTGCCAGTCGGCGACCGCATCCAGATCTGGGTGAGCATCCGCGACGGCTATCGCCAGTCCCGCCTGCTTCATACAGGCCAGGTCCGGAATGTCGTCGCCGACACATGCCGTTGCGCCGGCATCTATGCCCAAGCTGTTTGCCAGTTTGTTCAGCTCCGCGAGCTTATCTTTTACTCCGAGCTTCACATGAGGAATTATCAGCTCGGCTGCACGTTTCTCCACGGCGACTGACTTTCGACCGGAAATAATTGCGATCTGCACTCCGGCTTCCAGCAAGCGACGGATGCCATAACCATCGCGCGCATGAAAGACCTTGAACTCGTTTCCCTTCGCATCGAAATGCAGTCGGCCATCGGTAAGCACACCATCTACATCCAGCACCAGAAGTTCAACACCGGAAGCCTGTTTGCGAACCTTATCCAGGTCAACTTTCTTATAAACCACGGTTACATTACTCCCGCGCGAAACAGATCATGAACGTTCAACGCACCCACCGGTTTGTCGGAACTGTCTACGACGATCAGCGCATTAATCTTGTGTTGCTCGAGTAAGTGCACCGCCTCGGCTGCAAGCATGTCGGGCGTGACCGTCTTGCAGTCCTTGGTCATGACCTCGTCCATCGTTGCCTTGCGCAGGTCGAGGCCCTCATCAAGCCGCCGGCGCAGGTCGCCATCCGTGAATATGCCCAGTATCTTGCCACTGTCGCCCGTAATCGCTGTCATTCCCAACCCTTTGCCGGTCATCTCCATAAGACCCTCGACTACAGGCGTTGTGGTGCCAACCATCGGAATCTCGGCACCGGTGCGCATCAGGTCGTCTACGCGCAGGAGCAATTTTCTGCCCAGCGCGCCGCCCGGGTGGGAAAGTGCAAAATCTTCCTGGGTAAAACCGCGGCTCTCGAGCAGGGCGACCGCCAGCGCGTCACCCATCGCAAGCGCGGCACTGGTACTTGCGGTTGGCGCAAGGTTCAAGGGGCAGGCTTCCTCGTCAACAGCGATATCGAGCACGACGCTGGCCGCTTCCGCAATTGTTGAACCGGCCTTACCGGTCAGCACAATCAGGTGGACGCCGAGTCGTTTAAGGAGCGGCAGCAGCGTAACGACTTCTGTTGTTTCGCCTGAGTTTGACAACGCTATAACGACATCCTTGCGGGTCACCATGCCCACGTCGCCATGGCTGGCCTCAGCCGGATGTACAAAAAAGGCCGGTGTACCGGTGCTGGCGAGCGTCGCCGCAATTTTTCCGGCGATGTGTCCCGATTTCCCCATGCCGGTAACGACGACCCGGCCGTCACAGTCCAGGCACAGTTGACAGGCGGCAGCGAAGCTCTTGCCAATGCGCGGTACAAGGCTCTCGATGGCGCGTGCCTCGATTCCGAGTACGCGTCGGGCAATCGCGCCCTGATCAGTTTTCTCCGGCGATTCGGTCATGCGCTGGAACTCCGCTTCGGCTTTGTCGTTTTACGCTGTCAGTACGTAGACCTGGTAGGCAATGAACCCGGACAGGAGGAGTGTCCCGATGCCGCGGCCAAAACCAGGCTTGCCAAAGGGATTGTACGCTATGAGCAGTAATGCCAGCGTAAAGGCGAACATGACGGGGTAGTGCAGCCACAATATCTTGTCATCCAGACCGGCAGGGTGGATAAGCCCTGCAATGCCAACCACAGCCAGCAGGTTGAACAGGTTGGAGCCAATGATATTGCCGATCGCGATGCCGGCACGGCCCCGCACTGCGCTGACTACCGAAACAGCGAGCTCGGGCAAGCTGGTACCTACCGCGACGATTGTCAGACCGATAACCAGTTCGCTGAAACCAAGTCTTATTGCCAGGTACTTCGCACCCCAGACCAGGGCATTAGCACCGGCCAGCAGCACCACAAGTCCGATCAGCAGCCACAGCCAGGCACTGGCCATGGTCATTTCCCGTGGAATTGTATTGTTGTCCCCGTTGGCTGCCGCCGAAACCTGCCGCCCCTGTAACCCGCGGCGGACGATCCAGACCATGAAGCCGAGGAAGAAAGCTAACAACATCACCGCCTCAGGCCTGCTCAGCCTGGAGTCGACAAAGAGCGCAGCCGTCAGCAGGGTGAGAACAATAAGAAGGTTTACCTCTACCCTCAGTGTGCCCGTCAGTTCCGCCGTAATCGGTCGAATAATCGCGGTCACACCCAGCACCAGTCCGACGTTGGCAATATTCGAACCGAGCGCGTTACCGACGGCCATGGCGGTCAGCTCCTGTACAGCAGCCGAGGCCGAAACCATGATTTCAGGCGCGGAGGTGCCGAAGCCAACGATCGTGACGCCGATTATAAGCGGCGGAACTCCCAGCAACGTTGCCAGTGCCGCGGCACCCGAGACAAAACGGTCCGCGCCCCAGACGAGCAGGGCAAATCCACCGATGATGCTAATCAGGTACAGCAGCATATAAATAACCCACCCTGGTGTGACCCGCTGCATCATACACATACGGCATGCCCGCCGGTAAAGCATGTTTCCGTAAGGCTGGCACAGGTTTCAATAGTGCCCCGTCAGCCATTCTTTTCGCTAGAATTGTCGCCCGCTTTCCCCGGTGGTCTGAATATGTTGAGCACCGGACCTGATAGTCTGCAGCTTAGTTGCCCGGAGCCTTTTGATGACGCCAGCCGAGATTGAAGCATTGATTACCGCAGGTATGCCGGGATGCACCGCCAAAGTAAGCAGCGACGACAACACCCATTTTGATGCCCTGGTTATTTGTCCCGATTTTTCCGGCAAGCGTCCGCTGCAGCGGCACCAGATGGTGTATCGCACGCTCGGTGACACGATGGGTGACGAAATACACGCGCTTTCGATTACAGCACTGACGCCTGACGAGCAGGGCGACTAATCCCTAATGGAAAAGCTTGCGATCACCGGCGGTTCACAGCTCGACGGGGAAATCACGATATCCGGTGCGAAAAATGCAACCCTGCCGATACTGGCAGCCTCGTTACTTGCCGATGAGACCGTGCGAATTAGCAATGTTCCGCATCTCCGTGATGTAACTACGACCATCGAATTACTGGGCCGCATGGGCGCAGACGTTACCTTGCATGAATCCATGGAGGTCGAGGTCAACGCCACGACAATTAACCAGTTCAGTGCACCCTACGACCTGGTCAAAACGATGCGTGCCTCGGTCCTCGTGCTCGGTCCATTACTCGGAAAATATGGTCAGGCTGATGTTTCGTTGCCGGGCGGCTGCGCAATAGGTGCACGACCGGTTGATCTGCACGTTAAAGGTTTACGCGCCCTGGGTGCGGATGTGCGCATCGATGACGGCTATATACGTGCCAAGGCCGACCGGCTCAAGGGCGGCCAGGTATTTTTTGACACGGTGTCGGTAACCGGTACGGAAAATATTCTGATGGCGGCGGTACTCGCGGAGGGCGAAACCGTGCTTGAAAATGCCGCACGCGAACCTGAAGTGCAGGACCTCGCAAATTTTCTTATCGCAATGGGCGCCCAGATCGAAGGAGCAGGTACCAACAGGATCGTCGTGCAGGGCGTCAGCAGTCTTAAAGGCACTGCTTACAAAGTGCAGCCTGACCGTATCGAAGCAGGCACCTTCCTCGTTGCGGCTGCTATAACCCGCGGACAAATACGCCTGCGACGTGTCAGGCCGCCCCACCTGGAAGCGGTATTAATGAAATTGCGTGAAGCAGGTGCAGCGATAGAAACAGGCGATGACTGGATCAGCCTCGATATGCGCGACCGCGAACTGCGGTCTGTCGATATCAGTACGGATCCTTATCCCGGTTTTCCCACGGATATGCAGGCACAGTTTTTGACGCTGAACTGTGTGGCAAGCGGCACCGCAGCGGTAACCGAAACCGTGTTCGAAAACCGCTTTATGCACGTACCCGAGCTGCAGCGCATGGGTGCGGATATCAGCCTGCAGGGCAATACCGCGATTATTCGCGGTGTCGGGCATTTGAATTCGGCACCGGTGATGGCCACAGATCTGCGCGCATCCGCCAGCCTGGTTATTGCCGGCCTGGTCGCAGGGGGAGAAACCGTGGTGGATCGTATCTATCACATTGACCGCGGTTACGAGTGCATCGAGGAGAAGTTTCGGCAGCTTGGTGCGCAAATCCGGCGATTGCCCTGAGCTGAAACCCTTGCCAGGCCTAATTTCGGTAGGCAACAGAGATATTGCGTGTGTATAATTCGCCGCCTCTGGCAGGCTCTGACCCCTGCGCGGCGACATGTTTCCAGAACCAAACCAATAAATCCAAAAAGCCGCCTGTGAGTGCGGGGTATAGGTAATAACCAATGACACTGTTTTCAAACCCGACCTGCCTCTACAGTCATCGCGCCCGGCTCGTCATGGCGGAGAAAAGTATCGCCATCGAAATTATTGATGTGGATGGGGTCGATCTGCCGGAAGATCTGCTCGACCTGAATCCCTATCACAGTGTGCCGACACTGGTTGACCGTGATCTTATTCTGTATGACTCGAGGGTCATCATCGAATATCTTGATGAGCGATTTCCTCACCCGCCCCTGATGCCGGTTGATCCGGTGACCCGGGCCCAGTTCCGGCTGGCCCTGTTCCGAATAGAAAAAGACTGGTACACGCAGGCCCAGCAGATTGAGGATGCGGTTGATAAGCGGCAGGCGACAAGGGCACGCAAGATACTTAGCGAAAGCATAATTGCCAGCACTGAAGTATTTGAGATCAAACAGTATTTCCTGAGCGACGAGTTTTCGCTCGTCGACTGCAGCATTGCGCCAATACTGTGGCGCCTGCCTGTCTATGGCATAGAACTGGATAGCAATTCCAAGGCCATCGAAAAATATATGGATATGGTTTTTAGCCGGCCATCTTTCCAGGAAAGCCTGACGGAGCTGGAACAGGAAATGCGTCCCTGAGGCGTATGCCGTGTCGGATCAACTGACTCCAACCCGCCCCTATCTGCTGCGTGCAATGCATGAGTGGATGACTGATAACGGGCAAACACCCCTTGTAGTTGTCGATGCAAATGTTGCCGGCGTCCATGTGCCCGAGTCAGGAATTAAGGACGGCCGCATAGTGCTGAATATTGACTGGGCCGCAACGCGCAACCTCGAAATAGAGAACAATCAGGTTAGTTTTGATGCGCGTTTCGACGGTGTTTCACATTCCGTTAGTTTTCCCCTGGAGGCTGTACAGGGGATTTACGCCCGGGAATCAGGGCAGGGTATGTTGTTCCAGAACGAACCAGGTTCCGGCCAGGACCTGGCTTCCCAGCCGGTCGCCGATGCCGATCAGGTCGATCAGGCCGGTGACAGTAACGACGATGACAACCCGCCACCACCCAGGGGGCCTGTGCTGCGGGTCGTTAAATAGATCAGCACTGCCTGATGCCGGAAGCCGGAAATCTCCTGTAGGGCCCATGCTGGTAATACTTCGGGTGCGAATCAAGCCGTATATGCAGCCAACCGATGCCTAGCCCGGAAGTGCTTAGCCACAACGGTTTGTCGCCACACCGTTCCAGCACGGCAACGCCGCTACGCCGCCAAAATTCCCGTGCCTGCGGTTCGTCCGCGCCACGCACGAATGTTGCGAGGTGGGTGTAAATCGCCGGGTCCTTCCGGGGTAATGGTGCAAGCAGACAAGCATCGCCGCCCAGGTTGGAAAACTGCGCAATGCTGCCGGAAGAAACGGTATCGAAATGTTCCCGAAATGCCTCCGGGTCCGGGCGCATGCTGTCAAGTTGTGGCGCAGGCAATACGACGAATTCGACGGGCGCGTCTAGTGTGCCTGTCGTGAGCGGCGGGAATTCCCAGAAAAAAGCACTGGTCCCGGACCGGGAAAGCAGGTTGTTATACCAGGTGGGGTATTCAGCGTGCTCTGCCAGCAGACTGAAAAATTCGCCCCTGCTTATTGGCGCGCTATCGCGTCCCGGTAAAAACCGCAGGCCGTTTTCCACCGGCTCGGTTTCTGTTGTCCACATTCCGGCACCGTTAACTGTCAGCAAACAGAGTCTGATCAATAAGGTCGCAGAGGCAGTGAATCACCAGTAGATGCACTTCCTGGATTCGGGCAGTCCTTTGCGAAGGAGTCCGGATTTCCACGTCCCCTTTGTCGAGGGTCTGTGCCACGTCGCCGCCATCGCAACCGGTCAGTGCAACGATCTTCATCCCGCGCGCCTGGGCCGCATCTATCGCACGAATGATATTCGCCGATTTTCCCGAGGTTGATATGGCCAGCAACACGTCGCCGGCATTGCCAAGTGCCATAATCTGCTTGGAGAAAATGTCCTGGTACGCATAATCATTCGCGATAGACGTGAGCGTAGAGCTGTCAGTCGTCAATGCTACGGCGGGCAATGCCGGTCGCTCCATCTCGAAACGGTTCAGGAGTTCAGAGGAAAAATGTTGTGAGTCGCCGGCCGACCCGCCATTACCGCAACTCAGAACTTTGTTGCCGTCGCGCAGACAGTTCGCTATAAGCAGTCCACCCTGCTCGATAACAGGCACGATGGTGTCGAGTGCCACCTGCTTGGTTGCCAGGCTTTCGTCGAAGTGAGCAATGATCCGGTCGCTGGTATTCACTAGTGCGAATATACACTGACCGGCTGCTGTCCAGAAGGCTGGGCTTCAGTCACAACCCGGCAGGCCATCATCAAAATTGAACGCATGCCGGTACCAGTCAATGTTCAGTGGACGGGCCGTGCCCGATAGGGCGAGTACGTCGAAGCGCAGAGCCAGGTGCCGGAATTCGGGGCGGTGCCTGAGAAAGTATTCGGTTGCGCGGCCGATACGCAGGCATTTGGGCCGCGTTACCGACCCGATAGCGCCGCCATAAACGCGGGTGTTGCGGTAGCGCACTTCGACTATCACGAGGCTGAGCCCGTCACGCATGATGAGGTCGAGTTCGCCGTAGCGGCAACGAAAATTTGAACAGACATGTTTCAGGCCGTGGCGAACCAGCCATCGCCGGGCAATTATCTCGGCATGCCGACCATTGCGGAGGTGAACGGCGCTCACGCCGCCCTGCTTACTGCCGGCTGATCACCATTTCGGCATCCTGGCTCAGGCCCTGCAGTATGTCGGGGAGCGGGCGCGGGCGCCCCCGTTCCATGCGCGCCCAGCGCAGCTCCCGGTGCAATCGTCCGATACGGTCCATGTAAATCCTGCCGGTCATGCCATTGATCGCGAGGGGACCGGTATTCGTTCTGCCATTGAGAATAGCTGTCAGGCGATAGGCATCGTAGCCCATCGCGTAGAACCGGGCGCGACGTTGCATTCCCGCTCCCCAGTAACGGGTAAGTACCGCCTGGGCGTCTGTTACAGATTGATTCGGCTCCAGTAACCACGGGATAACGGGAAACACCATCCCGTTGATGTCTGCATTGTTGTCGGACCCCGGCTCATAAACGGCTGACGTTCCAAAAGTGGAAATATCGCCCGCATAGTGAAAACGTAATTGCGGGCGAATCAGTTTCGCCTTGGCTGCGTTCGCACCGACAAATATAAGGTCTACGTCCTGCCGCCGGCGTGGTTTAAATTCAAGCCGTTTACCGATATTTGCAACGAGACGTTCGCGACGCGCGTAACTTTCGTTTAATAGCAGCGCTTCCCTGATCGCGGTCGAAAAGTCCTGCGTATCTGCCGGGTATTTACGCGCAGCAAGTAATTTGCCACCGCGACTGTCGAGTTCCTCCTGGAAAGCGAGCAGCACGCGTTCGCCCCAGTTGCCCTCCGAAACCAGGGCGACCGCATTAAAAAGACCTTCGTTCGTGGCCCGGATTGCCACCCTCCGTGCTTCATCCTCGGGCGCCAGCGCGAACTGGTAGAAGCCTGGCGGCGGGTCAAACTCATCGGCGGCGTAGTTAAGAGCTAGTGTAGTCGTGGCGCTGCTTTCGGCCAGGCTTGCGACAGCGCTTATCTCGTTTTTCAGAAGCGGGCCGACGACGAATTCAGCCCCCCCGATGATGGCCTGCTGATAGGCAGCGGCCGCGCCGTTGCGGGCCGTGTCATAGAAGTTGATGACGGGGCGGTCCGCATCCTGACCGAGTGAGAAGTGCGCGGCGAGGTAGCCGTCGCGGATCGCTTCGCCTTCGCGCTGCTGTTTGCCCGACAGTGGTAACAAAACTGCAACACTTTCCGGGTAACTAGAAAATGCACCCAGGCTTACGAGTATCTCGTCCAGGAGATCGGCGTCAGCCGGGTGGCCGCTGTTTTGCTGCCGCCATTCCTCGAGCCCGGCACGCAGGTTGGTCAGGGAGCCGCGTCTGCTGTAACCGATGTAGCCAAGTTCCAGCCAGCCTTCCAGGACTGCATCGCCGCGCCCGGACGTGTCCCGGGAAATACTTGCACCACTTTCCTGCAAACCGGACCAGATCAATCGGTGATTGTCGGCAATCTCCCGCTGGCGGTTCAGCATCTCTTCCCGCTGGATCAATGTTGCGACGGCCGCTTCCGGTCGGCCCAGCCGAAATAGCGCATCGGCACGAAGCCTGAGTATGCGCCTAGCGGCATCGCGGTCGCTGGTTTCACTGACCCTGTTGAGTACACTCAATGCGCCTTGCGCATCGCCCTCACTCAGTTTTAAAAGTGCGGTTACTTCAGCCCATATCTCCAGGTTCTGCCGGCCTGTTTCGGCGCCGACGTCCGTCATTATTCGCCGGGCGCTGTCGAGATCGTTCGCAAGGTACAGTTCGTGCGCTGCAAAAATCAGGTAACGTTCACGTTGTATTTCGGAGGACGCGACCGCCAGGTCGAGATAGTCGCGACTAGCCGCTGCGTGATCGCCCTGCGCGGCCTTGGATCTGGCCGTATCTGGGCTCGCATCCATGTCGCCCGTTGTTTGCAACGGCGTACAGCCCGTGACGGCAACAAGCAGCACAATGCTAAGCAATGCGTGGCGCCTGCTGAACGAGCCACTGCTAGAAATAGATCTGTTCATCAACCGTTGTCCGAAATAGGGTTCGTTCTGGTTCACGGGCTTGTCGTTATATGTGCAGTAACGGAAACTGAGCGCACCGGTCGCAATGCCGGTCAATCAATAGCAAGGAATCCATCCGCGCGTGAGCACCGGTACGCTTTATATAGTCGCTACGCCCATAGGCAATATCGATGATATTAGTCTACGCGCCCGCAACGTGCTTGCCGAGGTCGACCTGATCGCGGCCGAGGATACCCGTCATACCGGCCGGATGCTGAAACGCCTGGGCATTAAAACCCGCATGATCTCCTGTCACGAACACAACGAAGCCGAGCGCAGTTCGCAGATTCTTGAACATATGCACTCAGGCGGCGATGTTGCACTTGTCAGCGATGCCGGCACGCCGCTTTTAAGTGACCCCGGTTTCCAGCTGGTGCGCGCGGCGGCGGGTGAGGGCTTGTGCGTTAGCCCGGTGCCTGGCTGTAGCGCAGCGATCGCTGCGCTGTCCATCGCCGGATTACCGACAGACAGCTTCAGTTTTGAGGGCTTCCTGCCGTCATCGGGCGCAAAACGCCGGGTCCGGTTGCAGGAACTGGCCGATCGCCGGGCGACGGTGATCCTGTACGAATCGGTCCATCGTATTAACGCGACGCTGGATGACATCACGAGTGTGCTCGGTGATTCCAGGCAAATGGTCGCGGCCAGGGAACTGACGAAACTGCATGAAACGGTCTACCGGGGTACGGCGGTACAGGTCGCCGAACATATTGCAGCAGATCCCGGCGGGGCCAAGGGCGAGTACACGTTAGTAATAGCCGGGTGCCCGGCCGCGGCTTCCGAAACTGCTGAACTGGATCGGACGCTTAAGGTGCTGCTGGGTTACCTCGGCGTACGCGAGGCGGCCGAAGCGGCCGCCAAGATCCTGGATATAAGGCGCAACGAGGCCTACGAGCGGGCTTTGGAGCTACGCGAATCCGGCGACAAGCAGTAAGACAGCGGTTGATTGCCAATCGTGCTTGCCATGGAGAGGCTCAGCCACTATCTTTGCGCGCGGAGTCGGCCGGGCAATCGCGCGGTGCTTGCACCGGGAGGAAAGTCCGGGCTCCTGCGGGCAGGATGCCAGGTAACGCCTGGGGGGCGTGAGCCCACGGAAAGTGCCACAGAAAATATACCGCCTCTATTTATAGAGGTAAGGGTGAAAAGGTGCGGTAAGAGCGCACCGCGCGGGTGGCAACATGCCGCGGCACGGTAAACCCCATCCGGAGCAAGACCAAATAGGGAAGCATGTGCCCCGCCCGCGGGCGCTTCCGGGTAGGTTGCTCGAGGCTGCTGGCGACAGCGGCCCCAGATGAATGATTGCTCTCGACAGAACCCGGCTTACAGGCCGGCTCCTTATTTTTTGCTGCCGGGCAACGCCCGGCGTTTTTTTGCGACTGCGCAAGCGGCCGCGGAAGACTGCGGGCGCGTGTTTAGCGCAAATATCTCAAATGCGCTGAAACAACTGTCCATAAATACCTGATTTACCTGTCGGATAAGCCCTGTCCCGAGCTTACAAACCACCCCTAAGTCACTGTCGTTAAAGAATTAATTTCCTGTTTCGGTTGACACCAGGGCGAGTCCCTCCCTATAGTGTCGCGAAGTAGTAAAAAAGTGGCAAAAAGTGGGAGGAAATGGGCATTAACGCCTGTTTAGTATGTTTCGCGGTGCTTCGAAAATCACCCTTGATAATAAAGGGAGGATGGCGATTCCGACACGATATCGTGACGGAATTATCGCCCGTTCCCTGGGCAGTCTCGTCGCAACCATCGACCGGGACCCCTGCCTCCTTATTTATCCGTTACCTGACTGGGAAGAAATGGAGCGCCGACTTATGCGTCTCTCCGGCAACAAGCCGGCGATCCGTGCGTTCCAGCGCCGTGTCGTCGGGCATGCAGCCGAACTGGATATGGACAGCCACGGCCGGGTATTGATCCCGCGTGAGTTACGGGACATCGCCGGACTGAACAAGCAGGCCATGCTGATTGGCCAGGGCAACAAGTTTGAACTTTGGGACGAAGGCCGCTGGGCCGAGTGGATGGATAAGAGCAGCGGGGGTGACGGGTTGGATTTACCGCCCGAACTTGAATCACTGCCGCTGTAGGCGCCGGGCCTGAGGCCCGGCAGGGGATTTCAGGGCGCAAGACGCTTTTGAGTGGGTGATGAGCGCCAGCGAAGACCAGCATGTTCCGGTACTGCGCGATGAGGTTCTGGACAGGCTGGATGTGCGTACCGACGGTATCTATGTGGATGGGACCTTCGGTCGTGGTGGGCACAGCCGGGCAATTCTCGACCGGCTGGGACCGGCAGGAAAGTTACTGGTAATCGACAGGGACCCGTGCGCGATCGAGGCGGCCGACACACTGGCCCGGCGCGATGAGCGGGTAGCGGTCGTCCGGGGGAGCTTCGGAGACATTGAACAGATCACTGTGGCTCAAGGAGTCCTTGGAGAGGTTGACGGAATCGTCCTCGATCTCGGGGTGTCCTCACCCCAGCTTGATGACCCTGGGCGTGGCTTCAGTTTTTTGCGGGACGGCCCGCTCGATATGCGCATGGATACCGATGCGCCACAGTCCGCGGAGGAGTGGCTTAACAGCGCGACGGAACAAGAGATGGCACGGGTGATCGGCCGTTTCGGTGAAGAACGATCAGCGCGACGTATCGCGCGTGCCATCAACGACGAACGAAAGAAGCAAAAAATAGGCCGAACGCGGCAACTCGCAGAACTTGTTGAAACAGTGCTGCCGCGGCGGGGGAAGGGTAAACATCCGGCGACCAAGACTTTTCAGGCCATCCGGATACACATTAATAACGAGCTCGGCGAATTGCAGTCATTCCTGGAAGCTGTTCTGGATGTCCTGTCTGTTGGCGGAAGGTTGTGCGTTATCAGCTTTCACTCGCTGGAGGACCGGCTGATCAAGCGCTTCCTGCGCGATTACTCGCGTGTAGACCCGGCACTCGCCAAATTACCGGTTGTGCCGCCTGACGCCCAACCCAGGATTCATCTGCTTGGCGCCGCCGTCCGGGCAGGTAGCGAAGAAATCGAACGCAATGCACGAGCACGAAGCGCAGTGTTGCGCGCCGGGGAGCGAGTGCGTTGAGCGCGGAGTCCAAAGCAATTGGTATATGCGCTTTTCTCTCCATAGCGGTCATCACTACGGCCATCGCCTGTGTCTATGCACGGCACGAGTCGCGCAAGCAGTTCAGTCTTTTGCAGCAACTTATCGTTCAGCGTGATGCGCTTGAAGTTGACTGGGGGCGATTACAAATTGAACAGAGCGCCTGGTCGACACATTCACGGGTAGAACGCCTGGCGCGCAGAAAGATGGGCATGCGCAATCCGGCCCCGGATGAAATCATGGTAGTTCGCCAATGAGGCGACACCGTTTAAATGCCCGCGAACGGCGCAGGAGTTTCCGAAGCCGTTGCTTGTTCGCGGCCTGCTGCCTGGTATCGGGGGCATTTTTGTTGCTGGGGCGTGCAGTCCATTTGCAGGTGGTCGACCAGGCCTTCCTTAATAACCAGGCAGATGCCCGCCAGGTTCGCCGTGCAACCCTGTCGGCTCATCGTGGCAGTATCACCGACCGCAACAGCGAACCGCTGGCGGTGAGCACCCCGGTCGACAGCGTATGGGCAGACCCGGGCGACCTGCTGAGCTCGCCTCAGCATATACCGGTACTTGCCAGGCTGCTCGGCCAGGATAGCGAATCACTGACTTCAGAACTTACCCGTAACTCGGCCCGGGATTTTCTGTTTCTGAAACGGCACATGAATCCGTCGGACGCAGAGCGCATCGCACGGGAGAATATGCCAGGTGTTTATTTGCAGCGCGAATACAGGCGCTACTACCCGGCTGCGGAAGTGGCCGGTCACCTGATCGGTTTTGCCAATGTTGATGATGCCGGTCAGGAAGGGCTGGAGCTTGCTTTCGATCACAGGCTTAAGGGCACGCCGGGTTCGAAACTGGTGCTGAAAGACCGACTTGGCCAGACCGTCGAGGATATCGAGCAGGTAGTTGCACCGGAGCACGGTCAGGAAATTGCGACCAGCATTGATCTGCGCATTCAGTACCTCGCTTACCGCGAACTGAAAAAAGCAATTCAGGCCAACAGCGCAAGCTCGGGTTCTGCGGTGGTTGTCGATGTATTAACCGGCGAAGTGCTCGCGATGGTTAACCAGCCCAGCTACAACCCGAATGATCGTGCCCAGTTGAGAGCAAAGCGATACCGCAACCGTGCGATTACCGATAGATTTGAACCGGGATCGAGCATCAAGCCCCTGATAATTTCGGCGGCCATCGAGTCGGGCGCATACAAACCTGCCAGCCGTGTGGACACGAACCCGGGTTATGTGCAGGTCGATTCGAAGATCATCAAGGACCGCAAAAATCTGGGTCGTATAGATCTGCAAACAGTTCTGTCCCAGTCCAGCAACGTCGGCGCTACGTTAATCGCGATGTCACTGGAGCCAGCGGATCTCTGGAAGGTTCTGAACGGTTTCGGACTCGGCCGGCCAAGCGCGAGCGGGTTTCCAGGTGAGTCGGCCGGTGTGCTAAGTCATTACGACAACTGGCGGCCCATCAGCCAGGCAACACTTGCTTATGGCTACGGGCTTTCTGTTACCCCTCTGCAACTGGCGCAGGCGTATTCGGCCATTGGCGCGCGTGGGCTGCAACGACCGGTATCACTGCTGCGAGTAATTCGGCCGGCGATCCCCCGACGGGTTATTTCAGAACAAACGGCCGCCTCCGTACTCGGGATGATGGAGCAGGTGGTTACAGAGGGCACGGGCAGCCGTGCAGCCGTGTCTGGTTATCGGGTTGCCGGTAAGACAGGAACGACACGCAAATTCAGTACGGGTGGTTATTCGGATGATCGCTATACCGCAATTTTTGCAGGCCTGGCACCGGTATCGAATCCGCGTCTCGCTGTTGTAGTCGTTATCGATGAACCGGCTGCCGGGCGGTATTACGGTGGCGAAGTTGCAGCCCCCGTATTTGCCAGGATTGTCGGCGATGCCGTCCGGATTCTGGCGATACCGCCGGATGATATCGAAGGCAATGGTGAAACGATGTTAGCCGTGGCGTCAGGTCAGTGACGGGGGGCGTGTCAGTAGAGGGGATCAGTTTGCGCGAGTTGTTCGCGGGAATTGAGTTACAGGCTGGAAGCGAGGTACTGGATATTGCGGTAACCGACATAAGTGCAAACAGCGGTCTCGTTGAAGCCGGTGGACTGTTTCTCGCCTGCAGCGGTTTTAGGCGGCACGGTCTGGAGTTTCTCGACGAGGCGCTGGATGCTGGGGTAGGAGCAATAGCCTGGGAACCTGGCGAGGGTTTTACCGAACCACGATTGCCGGCCGGGATAGCCGGAATCTGTGTACCGCATCTGGGCGATCAGGTTGGGATAATCGCGGATCGATTTTTTGCATCTCCCTCCAGCACTCTTGCGATTACCGGAATTACCGGCACAAACGGCAAGACTACGACCGCATGGCTGGTTACCAATGCATTGCTCGGGACAGGCGTGCAGGCGGGTTATATGGGAACGCTTGGTTTTGGTATCGGTCAGAACCTGGAGTCCAGCGCGCTGACCACACCCGGATGCATAGCGGCGCACCGGCGTTTGCGTAAACTTTCTGATGTCGGTGCGACGGCTGTAGCCATGGAGGTTTCATCGCATGGCCTCGATCAGGGCCGCATAGATGGCGTCAAACTCCGGACCGCGGCGTTTACGAATCTGAGCCGCGACCATCTGGACTATCACGGCAGTTTTGACGCATACAAGGCTGCGAAGGCAACATTATTTGAAGTTGAGGGGCTTGAATCCGCCGTAATAAATATTGGCGACCCTTTCGGGGCCGAGCTCGCGCGTAAACAGCGGGCAGGGCAGAAGACTATTTCGGTAGCACTTGTCGAATCGGCACCGGGCGGGCAACAGTCCGCGCTATGCGCTGAACTGCTGGATATAGATGCGAATGGTATGCGTATTCGCTTCACCGGCGAGTTTGGAACTGCGGAAATGCACAGCTCGTTGTGGGGCACTTTTAACGTCGAGAACCTGTTGGTCGCCGCTGGCATATTGCTGGCCAGCGATTATGAGCTGGACGCGGCTGCGAAAGCGTTGGAAAACTGCCAGGCGCCACCTGGTCGTATGCAGGTAATTCGCGGACATACGACTTCGCCACTGGTCGTCGTTGATTTCGCACACACCCCCGATGCGCTGGCGAAAGCCCTGATCGCCTTGCGTGAGCATTGCGACGGGCAAGTCGGCGTCGTCTTCGGTTGTGGCGGCAATCGCGATGAGGGTAAACGCGCTGAAATGGGTGCGGCGGCAGCAACGCATGCCGACCGGATTATCGTAACTGACGACAATCCGCGGGATGAGCATCCGGCCGAGATCGCCACATCAGTCGTTGCCGGCGCAAAAGGAGCAGCGTCCGTTGAGGTAGTACACGATCGTGCCGCTGCCATACAGCGGGCCATCGAGGTGGCCGGCACTGACGATGCAATCCTTATTGCGGGCAAGGGTGCCGAAAACTTCCAGTTGGTCGCGGGACGCAGAAAACCATTTTGCGATGCTGATGTCGCGGCCGACGTGCTGGGAGTAGCAGCATGAGTATGGGAACCCTCTCCGGGGTGGCTGCAGACATCGGTGGCCGGCTCAAGGGAGCGGATAGTGCTTTCGAATCAGTCAGTACCGACACCCGGACTATAGGGCCCGGCCAGTTGTTTTTCGCATTACGCGGCGAACGTTTCGATGCCGGCCAGTTTGTGGCTGATGCAGCGGATCGCGGAGCTGCCGGTGCAGTTGTAGAACGCATCGCCGAAATCGATTTATCACAGGTCGAGGTCGGTGACTCACGGCTGGCGCTGGGCGCGCTCGCACGAAAATGGCGGCAGCATTTCGATATCCCGGTAATCGGTATCACAGGCAGCAATGGCAAGACCACCGTCAGGGAGCTGACCACGGCAATTATGCGTGAGGCGCTGAAAGAGCACGGCGACGATGTGGTGCATGCGACCCTTGGTAACCTGAATAACGACATCGGATTGCCGCTCACGCTTCTCGGTCTGCGCGACCACCACCAGGCAGCCGTCATCGAGATGGGGGCCAATCATCCGGGCGAGATTGCTGTACTTGCTGATATTGCTGCCGTCAATATCGCAGTGATCACTAATGCAGCACGCGCACACCTCGAGGGTTTCGGAAGTATAGAAGAGGTTGCCCGCACCAAGGGCGAGTTACTTGATTCGCTGGCTGCCACCGATACCGCGGTACTCAATCATGATGATACTTTTTTTGCCGAATGGTCGGCACGCATCGGTGAGGCGCGCCTGCAGAGTTTCGGTCTTTCATCAGAAGCTGATTTTCGCGCCGAAGATATACAGCTGCAAAACCTGGATGGCCATCCGGCTTTCGAATTTAAACTGATTACGCCGATCGGCGAACTGGATGTAGCTCTGCCACTGGCTGGCCGACACAATGTAACGAATGCACTCGCGGCTGCCGCAGCTGCAGTCAGCGCCGGCGCGACCATGGAAAATATCCGTGCCGGTCTTGCAATCAGCAATAACGTCCCGGGGCGCCTGCGTGCATTCCGCGCGAGTGCGGGCGCCATGATTTTTGATGATAGCTATAACGCTAACCCTGATTCGGTGGCGGCGGCGATCGCATTTCTCGAAGGCCTGGACGGCGAGCCCTGGCTGGTTCTTGGCGACATGGGTGAACTGGGTCCTGACGCTGCGTCCCTGCATCGGGGAATGGGGGAGCTTGCGCGCGATGCGGGTATACGCGGTTTGTTCTGCGTGGGCGAACTGTCGCGCGAAGTGGCTGCAGGGTTTGGCAACGGAGCCCGGTGGTTTGAAACGCTTGATGAGCTCGATCACGCGTTGCAGGGTGAATTGTCTGCCGGGCGAAATATATTAATTAAGGGTTCGCGTTTCATGGGACTCGACCAGATCGTAAATCGTATTGAACCGGCAGAGCGCAGGGAAGGGGCTTAGGTCATGTTGCTTTTTCTTGCGGATTACCTGACCCAGATTTTCTCCGGCTTTAACGCGTTCACCTATATCACGCTGCGGGCGATCATGGGTGCGCTGACGGCATTAATCATGTCGTTTGTACTTGGGCCTGCATTCATCCGTCGCCTGGTTAACCGCCAGATCGGCCAGACTATTCGGACAGACGGCCCCGAGAGCCATCTCCCGAAAGCTGGTACGCCGACGATGGGCGGCGCGCTGATCCTGCTTACGATAGTTTTCAGCACCTTGCTGTGGGCTGACCTGAACAGCCGCTACATTCTGCTGGTACTCGGTGTAACCCTGGCGTTCGGCGTCATCGGATTCGTTGACGACTATCGCAAGCTGGTATTGCAGGACCCGAAAGGCCTTGCTGCGCGCTGGAAGTTTCTGTCGCAGACACTGGTGGGTGTGGTCGCTTCGGTCGCACTGTATGCCATTGCGGAAGCACCGGCCGAAACGGCCTTGCTGATTCCCTATTTCAAAGACCTCACGATTCCGCTCGGTGGGGTTTACATCATATTTACCTATCTCGTGATCGTAGGGAGCAGCAATGCAGTCAACCTTACCGACGGTCTCGATGGCCTTGCTGTCATGCCGTCGGTACTTGTGGGCGGCGCGCTGGGTATCTTCGCTTACGCTGCCGGTAACAAGGTGTTCGCGGAGTACCTGGGAATTCCCTATATCGCGGATGCCGGTGAAATCATGGTGTTCTGTGCAGCCCTTAGCGGGGCCAGCCTGGGATTTCTGTGGTTCAACACTTACCCCGCGCAGGTTTTTATGGGCGACATCGGCGCGCTGGCACTGGGTGCCGCGTTAGGCACGGTGGCCGTCATCGTCAGGCAGGAACTGATCCTGTTCATCATGGGTGGCCTGTTCGTTATCGAAACCGTGTCGGTCATGATCCAGGTGATGTCCTTCAAGTTAACGGGCAAGCGCGTTTTTAAAATGGCGCCTCTGCACCATCACTACGAGTTGAAGGGTTGGGCCGAACCCAAGGTGATTGTGCGCTTCTGGATTATCACGGTGATCCTCGTACTGGTTGGCCTGGCAAGTCTGAAGATTCGCTAAAGGTGAAAGCAGCAAGTACAGCATGGCAGATGAATCCTGAAATGGGTGAGACCTTGACAGACAGAAAAGCCCTGGTGCTCGGAATGGGTACGACCGGCGTTTCTATTGCCGGCTGGCTGGCCGCACAGAATCGTTCTGCTATTTTTGCGGACAGCAGGGCGACACCGCCGGGCCTGGAAAAGGTGCGGGCAATTCTTCCGGCAGCTGCCTTAAGTTGTGGCTCATTACCGGATCGGGTTCCCGATGGTATCGACGAAGTCCTGGTTTCGCCGGGACTCCCGACTGATACGCCCGTACTTCAGGATGCCAACTCGAGGGGCATTCCGGTTCACAGTGATATCGATCTGTTTGTTGACGCATGCAACGCCAGGATCGTGGGCATTACGGGGTCGAACGGAAAGAGTACGGTGACCAGCCTTGTTGCACAAATGTTGCAGGCTGCAGGAGTGAAAGCGGTTCCCGGCGGCAACCTGGGAGTTGCCGCGCTCGATCTGCTTGCCGAAGACGCCGACGTAGCGGTCCTCGAACTGTCGAGTTTTCAGCTTGCACACAGCGGTGAACTGCCGTTGCACGCAGCCGTAGTTCTTAATGTGTCGCCCGATCATCTTGATCAGCACGGCGACTTCGAAAGTTATGCTGCCGCCAAGGCGCGAATCTACGCGAAAGCGGGAACAGCGGTGGTCAATCGTGATTTGCCGGGTCCGGCACCAGTGGCGTGTGCGCACGAAGTCGGATTTGGACTGGGTATTCCCTCTCCCACGGACTGGGGGGTCATTAATCGTGATGACGGGCAATGGATTGCCCGGGGTTCTTATGCGGTGATGCCGGTCAGCAATCTGCAGATTGCCGGCCGGCACAACCTCCAGAATGTGCTAGCTGCGTTTGCGTTGGCCGACACGCTGGACGTACCGCTGGACGGGCTTGTCGTGGGTGCGCAGTTGTTCCCTGGCCTGCCGCATCGGATGCAGGTGGTTGCGAGCGAAGACGGGATTACCTGGATAGATGATTCCAAGGCCACGAACGAGGCTGCCGCGCTTGCCAGCATCGAATCGGTTGAAGGCCGGCTCATTCTCATTGCTGGAGGTGATGCCAAGGGCGGTGAACTCAGGGAACTTGCAGGGAAGCTGAAAGAGCGCGATGCATTTGTCATCGTGCTGGGCAGGGACGCCCAACTTTTTCTCGATCAGCTGACGGGAAGCTGCGATGTGCATGCGGTTAGCGACATGGATGCTGCTGTTGAACTGGCAGCAGGTGTGGCCGGCACCGGGGACACGGTGTTGCTGGCACCGGCATGCAGCAGCCTGGATATGTACGGCAGCTTTGCAGAGCGGGGCGATCACTTCGCCGCTGCTGTGAGAAAACTGCAATGACGGCGCGCGCAGCTAACCGTTTGCCGGATATGGACTGGGGCCTGGTCTCGCTCATTCTCTTATTAATGGGCATCGGTCTCGTGATGCTGACCTCGGCTTCCATGTCGGTCGCCGAGAATTCTACGGGTAGGCCATTTTTCTACCTGTCGCAGCAACTGGTTGCGGTTGCCACCGGGCTCTTGGCCGCTGTTTTCGTATTAAAAACACCGACCGATATCTGGATGCGCATTGCACCCCTGTTGCTGATACTTGCCGTGTTGTTACTGGTGGCCGTGCTGATTCCGTCGGTCGGCCATAAAGTAAACGGCAGTGCGCGCTGGATCAGTGTGGCCGGTATCAACCTGCAAGTCTCCGAGCCCGCGAGGTTGCTGGTACTGATGTACATCTCCGGGTACGTCGTACGCCATAAAGATGACCTCGGTGCCAGCTTCAAAGACTTTTTACGGCCAATGATCCTGGTGCTGATTGTCTGCAGCCTGTTGCTTGTGGAACCCGACTTCGGTGCGACCGTGGTCATGCTGCTGATCTGCATGGCGGTGGTGTTTGTCGGCGGCGCACCATTAAGGTATTTCGTGGCGTTGACCATTGGTGTCGTGGCGGTCCTGGGTGCATTTGCAGTATCCGCACCGTACCGACTGGCACGGCTTACCGGCTTTACGGATCCCTGGGAAGATCCTTTCGGCAGCGGTTTTCAGCTGACCCAGTCGTTGATAGCCATCGGTAGTGGCGAATGGTTCGGCGTTGGCCTCGGCAACAGTGTGCAGAAACTTTTCTATTTGCCGGAAGCCCACACTGATTTTGTGTATGCAGTAATCGCCGAAGAGTTCGGCCTGCTTGGCACCTTTGTACTGGTCGTGCTGTTCTCATTGCTGGTTTGGCGCGCGTTAACAATCGCTATGGATGCAGCCGAACGTAATCGTTATTACCAGGCCTACCTGGCTTTCGGTATCGCAGTCTGGCAGGGCGCCCAGGTGTTCATAAACCTGGGGGTAAATATGGGCATATTGCCAACCAAGGGCCTGACGCTACCGCTTGTTAGTTACGGCCGCAGTAACCTGATTATAACGATTATTGCGCTCGCGCTCCTGTTGCGAATCGACATGGAAAATCGCGGCGTTATTCCGTCAGGCAAAAAAACCTCCAATCGAACTCCAGGGCGCAGAAAATGAGCAAGGCGCCAATAATGATTATGGCGGGCGGCACCGGTGGCCACGTATTCCCGGCGCTGGCGGTTGCACATGCGCTGATGGAACAGGACCGTCGGGTCGTGTGGCTCGGTACCCGGGCGGGAATCGAACACCGGCTGGTTCCCGATGCGGGCATTCCGCTCGACTACATCCGTGTCGTCGGACTGCGCCGCAAGGGCGTACTTAGCTGGCTGCTCGCGCCGTTCAAATTATTGATCGCAATCTGGGATGCACTGCGCGTGCTCCGGCGACGCCAACCCGGGGTGGTTCTCGGCATGGGTGGTTTCGCATCCGGACCCGGTGGTTTCGCTGCATGGTTGTTGCGCCGCCCCCTTGTTATTCATGAACAGAATGCGGCCGCAGGCCTTACCAACAGACTTCTGGCTGGTCTTGCCCGGGAAGTGCTTGAAGCCTTCCCGGGCAGTTTTTCCCCGTCGCGGACTGCACATACAATCGGCAACCCGGTACGCAGGGAAATATTTATGCTGGCAAGACCGGAAGAGCGAATGGCAAGGCGAGCGGGGCCGCTGCGGGTACTCGTTCTGGGTGGCAGCCAGGGCGCGCTCGCACTTAACAACACGGTACCGGTAGCGGTTGCGCTGTTGCCGGAGGGTATAGCAGTGGATGTCTGGCACCAGGCGGGTTCGGCGACACTGGATACGGCAATCGAGGCCTATCAAAACAGCAGGGTTGAAGCGCGGGTGGAAGCGTTTATCCCTGATATGGATGAAGCCTATGCGTGGACAGACATGGTGGTCTGCCGGTCCGGTGCGCTGACCGTATGCGAACTTGCAGCAGCCGGACTGGGCGCGGTTCTGGTTCCTTATCCGGCCGCTGTGGACGATCACCAGACACTAAATGCAAGATACCTCGTCGATGCGGGTGCGGCAGTATTGATACCGCAGTCACAGTTAACGCCCGAACGGTTGGCGGCAGAACTGGAAGCCTGTGCCAAGGATCGGGGCCTGGTACTGGAGCGTGCCAACCGGGCACGCGAACTATCACGACCCGAAGCGACCGATGATCTCGTAGCCGTGTGTCTTGCACTGGAGGCCGCATGATTGACCGGATGCGAAAAATTACCCGAATCCACCTCATCGGTATAGGGGGTGTTGGTATGGGTGGCATCGCCGAGGTGCTGCTGAATCTTGGCTACCAGGTGCAGGGTTCCGATCTTAAGGAATCACAGGTTACCCGCAGGCTTGCAAAACATGGCGCACAAATATTTATCGGTCACCAGGCTGAGAACATTAATGGAGCGGACGTAGTTGTCGTTTCCAGCGCTATAGACGGCGGTAACCCCGAGACCAATGCGGCGCGGGAACAGCGTATACCGGTGGTGCGCCGCGCTGAGATGCTGGCGGAGCTGATGCGCTTCCGGCATGGGATCGCTGTTTCGGGAACGCATGGGAAGACCACGACAACCAGCCTGATCGCCAGTGTGCTGGCCGCGGCTGGTGAAGACCCGACTTTTGTTATTGGCGGGCGCCTGGTCAGCGCGGACTCTAATGCACGTCTGGGTGCAGGCCGGTACCTGGTAGCAGAGGCTGACGAAAGCGACGCGTCGTTTACGCAGTTGCAGCCGATGCTCGCAGTCGTAACCAACATTGATAACGACCACCTCGCAACCTATAAAGGTGATGTACGTCGCCTGCACTCAAGTTTTATCGATTTTGTTCACAACCTGCCGTTCTACGGACTGGCGGTTGTATGCCTGGACGACCCGGGTGTGCGCGAAATACTGCCCGAACTTAAACGCGCGACGCTGACCTATGGAACTCATGCCGACGCAGACATTCGTGCTGTCGAAATTGGCAGTGATGGCATACGTTCCTTTGTACGGGTAGCGCGGCCGGAGACTGAAGATTTGCTTGAGCTCAGTTTGAGTTTGCCGGGGCGTCACAATGTACTGAATGCGCTGGCCGCGGTTGCGGTGGCTTATGAACTCGATTTAGATGACGCGGCCCTGCAAAGTGCACTGGCGGAATTTGAAGGCATAGACCGGCGACTGCAGATCCTTGGTGAAGAACAAACGCGTGCCGGCAAGGTGTTGTTCGTGGATGACTATGCCCATCATCCGACGGAAATCGCTGCGACCCTGGACGCTGTTCGCCAGGCCTGGTCCGACCGCCGGCATGTGGTGGTATTCCAGCCACACCGTTATTCGCGCACGCGCGATCTGATGGACGACTTTGCGGAAGTGCTCGCCAGGGTGGATCGACTGTTTATTACCGAAGTCTATGCAGCCGGCGAAGAGCCCATCGCAAGTGCCGATGGCCGGTCGATTTGCCGGGCCGTGCGCAGTCGCAGCCATGTTGAACCCGTATTTGTCGCCGATCTGGATAAGTTGGCGACTGACCTGGGTGCAGTCCTTAAGGATGGCGATCTCGTGCTGACGCTGGGCGCCGGCAGCATCGGTGCTGTAGCCCAGGAACTTCCACAGAAGTTACGCACACTGAAGGCGGTGGAGTCGTGATGGCGGCGATCGACAACGAGCGCTTCAGCGATCAGATGCGTTTTAACGAGTCGATGGCCCGGCATACCTCGTGGCGAACAGGCGGCAATGCGGATACCTGGTTCCGTCCCGCGACGCGTGAAGATCTCATCGCATTTATGCAAACAGTTGAACCCGGTACACCACTGCACTGGGTCGGCCTGGGCAGCAACCTGCTGGTTCGCGATGGCGGGATACGCGGTGTTGTCATTGTGGTCCAGGATGCGCTCGCCGCAGTTGAGGATATTGATAAACAGCGGGTTAGCGCTGGTTCAGGCGTGGCCTGCACGGTGTTTGCACGGCATTGTGTGCGCCGCGGCCTTGGCCCGGCTGAATTTTTTGCAGGCATACCGGGGACTATCGGCGGTGCGCTGGCAATGAATGCCGGCGCATTTGGCGGCGAAACCTGGAACCAGGTCGAGTCGGTCGACGTTATCGATCAGGAAGGCAAGGTACACACACGTGAACCGGCTGAATACACGATTGCTTATCGCCAGGTTGACGGACCCGCGAACGAGTGGTTCCTGGGCGCACATTTTGTGTTTACCGAAAACTATGACACCAGCATGGACAAGGTAAAAGCCCTGGTGAATGAGCGTCGCGAAAAGCAGCCGCTTGGCTTACCCAGTTGTGGTTCCGTATTCAGAAACCCACCGGCTGATCATGCAGCCAGGCTCATCGAGGCAACCGGACTAAAAGGCTTTTCTATCGGCGGAGCGGTTGTTTCGGAGAAGCATGCCAATTTTATTATCAATCGCGATAACGCGAGTGCAGCTGATATAGAGATGCTCATCGAACACATCCAGGGAGAGGTAAAGGCAAAGCACGGCGTCGAACTTGTACGCGAGGTACACATCATAGGAGAGCGGACCGGCTAAAGCTGACATGACTGAAACGGAATTCAGACAGGTGAGTGATACTGCAGTCTTCGGTCGCGTGGCCGTGCTCCTGGGCGGTACGTCGGCGGAACGCGAAGTCTCACTGATGACCGGCCAGGCCGCGCACGCTGCACTGGTCGGGCGTGGCGTCGACGCGCACGCCGTCGACGCCACCGGCGATTACATCAATGCCCTGATAGACGATGGCTATGACCGTGTCTGGATTGCACTGCACGGGCGCGGCGGCGAAGACGGTACCGTGCAGGGTCTCCTGGAGTCGTTGGGCATTCCTTATACCGGCAGTGGCGTTTCGGGTTCTGCGCTGGGAATGGACAAGCTGCGTACCAAGCAACTGTTCGAAGGCATAGGTATCACGACACCGGAATGGGCTTTGATCGGGTCGGAAGACGAGTGTCCCGCGGTCGCCGCGAAACTCGGCTGTCCCATGATCGTGAAGCCGGCGCTCGAAGGTTCGAGTATCGGCATGACGAAGGTTGATCGACCTGAAGACCTGGTGGATGCATGGCACGAGGCTGCCCGGCTGGGTTCGGACGTGTTTGCCGAGAGCTGGGTAACAGGATCCGAATACACGGCAGCAATCCTGCACAATGAAGTACTGCCGCTGATACGCATCTCGGTAAACAACACCTTTTATGACTATCAGGCCAAGTACTTCAGCGATAAGACGGGGTACCAGTGTCCCTGTGGTTTGCCTCCGGAGCAGGAACGTAAATTCGGTGAACTCGCACTCAGGGCGTTCCGGGCAGTAGGCGCATCCGGATGGGGCCGTGTCGATTTTATGTGCGACGAGGCAGGCCTGGCCAAGGTGCTTGAAGTAAACACGGTACCCGGCCTGACCAGCCACAGTCTCGTGCCTATGGCTGCCAAACAGGCCGGTATCGAATTTGCAGACCTGGTCTGGAAGATACTTGAAACCAGTTTTGTTGAACGGGGCTTTACCGCCGATCCGATCGACAGCAGGGAGGACAACGATGCCGCCTAAAAAAGCCAATCGTCGCAAAACACCAAAACGTGCGAAACGCGCAATACCTGTGCCCGCAATCAACTGGAATCGAATCGGTAACGGTGCGCTGTTGCTGATTGTCCTGGTGTGTGCTTATTCAGGCACGGCCTGGGTCATGGACCAGCCTATCAACGCGGTACGTATCGACGGCCGCTTCGAACGCGTTTCGGCAATGCAGATTGAAAGTGCGATGACGCCTTTTCTCAAAGGTGGTTTCCTCAGCACTAATCTGACACTGGTGCAGGAGGCTATTACTGAACTGCCCTGGGTGGAGCGGGCCAGCGTGCGGCGCAGCTGGCCTTCTACCTTAAGCGTGACCGTTGTAGAAGAGAGTGCCGCAGCATGTTGGGGGAAGGCAGGCTTACTGAATATTTACGGCGAACTATTTGTTGCCGAGACCTCACATATCCCGGCAGAGTTGCCGCGACTTACCGGACCGGCGGGCAGCGAGCTTAAGGTTGCGCGGCGGTTCTTTGAATTGGACAAGCAACTGAAACAAAGGGGCCTGACAGCTATTGCGCTATCAATAGACGCACGTGGCGCATGGCTACTGCACTTAAGCAATGGGATGCAGGTGCGCTTCGGCGCGGCGGCAACAGACAGCCGCACCGAACGGTTTTTCGGGGCACTGGACGGCGTGCTCGGACCTGTAGCAGACAAGGTGAAATACATCGATATGCGTTACACCAATGGCTTTGCGATTGGCTGGAAGTCGGGAGACGGTATCAGGATGGCTGACTTCGGGGAGACCGATCCACATGTCTAGCAAGTCAGACAAGGAACTGGTCGTCGCGCTTGATATCGGTACCTCAAAAATTGTTGCGATTGTTGGGGAGATCCAGGAAGACGGCGAACTCGAAGTAATCGGGTTCGGTACACATCCGTCGCGTGGCCTGAAAAAAGGAGTTGTCGTCAATATCGAATCGACGGTCCACTCTATTCAGCGTGCTGTTGAAGAAGCGGAATTAATGGCCGGTTGTGATATCCAGTCCGTGTATACCGGTATCGCGGGAAGTCATGTGCGCAGCCTTAATTCACACGGCATTGTCGGAATCCGCGATCGGGAGGTGGGTCCCGGCGATGTAGACCGGGTCATCGATGCGGCGCGTGCCGTGCCTATTCCCGCCGATCAGAAAATCCTGCACGTGTTGCCACAGGAATTCATCATCGATGGCCAGGAAGGTATACGTGACCCGATCGGCATGAGCGGTGTGCGCCTGGAAGCTCGCGTGCATATGGTCACGGGAGCCGCCAGCGCCGCCCAGAATATCGTTAAGTGCGTGCAACGCTGTGGGCTTGAAGTAGAAGACATAGTGCTTGAGCAGCTCGCATCCAGTTACTCGGTACTGACAGAAGATGAAAAAGAGCTGGGTGCCTGTCTCGTTGATATCGGCGGCGGTACTACCGATATCGCTGTTTTTCATGACGGTGCGATCAAACATACGGCCGTGATCCCGATTGCGGGTGATCAGGTCACGAATGACATTGCGATTTCCTTGCGCACGCCGACGCAATACGCGGAAGAGATAAAGATCAAATATGCCTGTGCGTTATCGCAACTGGCCAACCGTGATGAAACGATCGAGGTGCCCAGTGTTGGCGACAGACCGCCACGCCGGCTTGCACGGCAGACGCTCGGAGAAGTTGTCGAGCCGCGTTACGAAGAGCTGTTTGCCCTGATTGCAAATGAGCTCAGGAGAAGCAATTTCGAAGACATCATAGCGGCCGGTGTTGTACTTACCGGCGGCAGTTCGAAGATGGAAGGTGCGGTGGAACTGGCTGAAGAAGTTTTTCACATGCCGGTTCGTTTAGGGTTGCCGCAGTTTGTTAAAGGTTTGGGTGAGGTAGTACGTAACCCGATCCATGCTACGGGTGTCGGTATTCTTATATACGCCAGGGATAAGGCGGAACGGGGTACGGACATTCCGGTACGGGGCGGTTTGCGGGAGATGTGGTTGCGAATGAAGGCCTGGTTTCAGGGAAATATTTAGTTTGCTTTTAAGGATGAGGAGTGAAGGCGATGTTTGAACTCATGGATGCATACAGTCAAAGCGCTGTTATTAAAGTAATTGGCATAGGCGGTGGCGGTGGCAACGCCGTAAAACATATGGCCGGCAGCGGTATAGAGGGCGTGGATTTTATTTGCGCAAATACCGATCGGCAGGCCTTGCTGAACGCCAATGTAAAGACAACATTGCAGATCGGCTGCAATATCACCAAGGGGCTGGGTGCCGGTGCAAATCCCGAAGTTGGTTACCAGGCGGCGATGGAAGATCGCGATCGTCTGCAGGAACTGATCGAGGGTGCTGACATGCTCTTTATTACCGCCGGTCTCGGCGGTGGAACCGGCACAGGTGCTGCGCCCGTTATAGCCCAGATAGCTAAAGAGCTGGGCATTCTGACGGTGGCCGTGGTTACCAAGCCGTTCGGAATGGAAGGCGCCAAGCGGGCCGGCATTGCGGATGAGGGCATGGCTGACCTGTCCCGCAACGTTGATTCGCTTATTACCATTCCTAACGAGAAGCTGCTGACAGTACTGGGTGGCGAAACCACATTGCTGGACGCTTTTAAATCGGCGAACGAAGTGTTGCAGGGCGCGGTGCAGGGTATTGCGGAACTCATTACCCGGCCCGGACTTATCAACGTGGACTTTGCCGATGTGCGTACCGTTATGGGTGAGATGGGTATGGCGATGATGGGTACCGGTGTAGCGGCCGGCGAGGATCGGGCGCGCGAAGCTGCCGAGGCCGCGGTCTCAAGTCCGTTACTGGAAGACATCAACCTGGCGGGTGCCAACGGTATCCTTGTGAATGTCACTGCGGGGCAGGATCTGGCTATCGGTGAATTCAACGAGATAGGCGACACGGTAAAAGAGTTCGCCTCGGACGATGCCACGGTGGTTGTCGGTACGGTGATTGACTCGGAAATGACCAACACCATTCGGGTAACGGTGGTCGCGACCGGGCTGGGCAAGGGTGTCCTCGGTGTCGTGCCGAAGCCGGAATTGGTGGAATCTGTTGCCGTAGCAGCGTCGCGGCAGGTCGTTCCGGATAAGCCGCGCTACGAGGACTTTGAGAGTCCTACCAACAAGAGGAAGCAGCAAGAAGCTGCCGGGCATGACGTGGAAGAACCGCAGGAAGATCTTGATTTACTTGATATTCCGGCATTTCTGCGGCGGCAGGCAGATTAGCCATAACCTGTTGTTTTCTTGCCAGCGACCCGGGGCCTGTGGTAGCGTTCGCGCCTTCAGATACCCTGGGTTGTGCGCAAGGGTCGGCGAAAGGTGGTTTGCCGATCAGTAACTTGAGGAGTGTACTTCGGAAGCGAGGTTAACTCGAATGCGGTATGGGGTACCTGGGACGTACGTCCCCGGTACGCCGCGCTTTTTTATTCAAAAATCGTAGGGATGCGACGCCCCCCGGGGTGTATCACATATGCTCAGACAGCGGACACTTAAGAACGAGATTCGCGCCACCGGCGTGGGACTGCACACCGGTCGTAAGGTATTCATGACGCTGCGCCCCGCGGCCGACAACACTGGCATAGTATTCCGTCGTATCGATCTCGACCCGCCGGTCGATTTGTGTGCGGATGCAAACCTGGTCGGCGAGACAACACTGGGAACCAGCCTTGTTGAAGGCGAAACCACGGTCGCAACAGTTGAGCATCTCATGTCGGCGTTTGCCGGCTTAGGGATCGACAACGCTTACGTTGATCTCAGCGCTCCCGAAGTCCCGATCATGGATGGTAGTGCAGCGCCCTTCATTTTTCTGCTGCAGTCAGCAGGTATAGAAGAACAGACCGTAGCCAAAAAGTTTATCCGTATCCGTAAGAAGGTCCGTGTGGAAGACGGTGACAAGTGGGCTGAATTTACCCCTTATGACGGCTTCAAAGTTAACTTCCGAATCGACTTCGAACACCCGGTTTTCAAAAAACATCTGCAGTCTTCGTCAGTCGATTTCTCTACGACTTCATATTTACGTGAAGTGAGCCGCGCACGTACTTTTGGTTTTGCCCGCGATATCGAAGCTATGCACACAAATCGACTAGCGCTCGGCGGCACCATGGACAACGCGGTTTTGGTCGATGATTTCCGGGTGCTGAATGAAGACGGCCTCAGGTACGAAGATGAGTTCGTGCGCCATAAAATTCTCGATGCGATAGGTGACCTTTACCTGGCAGGCTGCAGCATCGTGGGTGAATATACCGGGTACAAATCAGGTCATGCCCTGAACAACCTATTGTTGCGTGAGCTGCTTGCCAACACTAAAGCCTGGGAAGAGGTTGAGTTCGACGATCCGGTTCAGGCGCCTATTTCATACAAGACAGCCGTCAGCACCGTCTAGCAACCCCGCTGTAGTCCGTTCAGACCACAGGGTTGCTACTCTGCAGCGACGCGCACCTTGATGTGGTCAACAGGGGTGCCGTTTTTGCGACACAGCTCACGAATCCGTTCCCCCTCGAAGCGCAGTCGCGCGGCCCATTCGGGGCTGCGGACCAGCAAAATCAGTGTGTTATCGGGTTGAAAATTGCAGTGCACCAGCCCCACTGCGACATCGGGTGGGAGGCCATTGCGCAGATAGTCGCCCAGATCGCTCCGGCGGCGGGCTTCCTCGGCGAGGCCCCCAAGGGGGCTGTCCGAAGCGCGGATGAGTTCAGACAATGACTTAGGCTTATTTCTTAACATAAATTATTGGTTTTTTGGCCGGAATCCGTGTCCAGTCCCTTGTTGCCGGCTTGATTTCTACCTATTCTAGCCCCGCGAAAAGGGCAAACCCGCTGAAAAGTGGGGGCGCAAAGCCACCGATCTAAGGGACGAATCCTATGATAGCGGGGTTACCGACTAAAAAAGCAAGCGATATGCCAACCATCCGATTTGTGCGCGCAGGGGTGGTTTTATCCGTTGTGATCGAAGCCGCCAAATGCGGAGTTCGCTTGCTGCGGAAGGAAGATGGGCGGACATGAAACTGATTATCCTTAATCGCGGCCGGCGAACCGCGCGTTGCGTGGACCTGTCCGCGATTAGTTCCTGGATTGTGGGCGGGCTGGCTGTTGCGCTGTTCGGAGTGGCGATAATTGCAGGCTACAATCTTGCGCGCGTTTCCGACGCAAGCGTTTCCTCTGACGAAGTCGCTGAATTACAGGACGAGCTGCTTACCCAGCAGGCAACCCTTGATGACCTAAAGGCCCAGGCGGACGAGCAGATCGATGCGCTGGCCCTGCGCATGGGTCAACTGAATGCGAATGTGATTCGCCTGAATGCACTCGGCAGTCGCCTGACCGGCATGGCAGACCTCGAGGACGGCGAATTTGATTTTCAGAATCCCCCGGCGCTCGGCGGTCCCGCGCTGGTTGAGGAAAGCACGGCTGCAAATGCAGGTCAGTTACCTGATTTGCTGAAAGACTTCGATTTACTGGCAGCAACGCTGGATGACCAGGAGCAACAGCTGGCTGCGCTGGAAGGACTGCTGCTGGACCAGCGTCTGGACGAGCGGGTTAACCCAAGCGGCCGTCCCATCAAGTCAGGCTGGCTGTCTTCGTATTTTGGTAAGAGATCGGATCCGATCTCGGGCAAGTCTTCCTGGCATCGTGGCATCGATTTTGCCGGCAAGCGCGGCAACGAAATTATTGCTGTTGGTGACGGTGTTGTGAGCTGGTCGGGCGATCGCTACGGCTACGGCAACATGGTTGAGGTCAAGCACGGTAACGGCTATGTAACGCGTTACGCCCACAACCAGCAAAACCTGGTGGCAATTGGCGACCAGGTAAACCAGGGTCAGACGATTGCCCTGATGGGGTCCACCGGACGTTCAACCGGCCCCCATGTGCATTTTGAGGTGTGGCGCAACGGCAAGGCTGTTGATCCGACCAAGTACGTGCATCGCCACTGATTTATTGCGTTTGGGCCGCCCTGTATTGCCGGCCATCGCTGTCAGAATCCATTACTTCCCATAATCCTTCGTGTACGGCCTTTCCTGCCATGGCCGTATGCCAGTAAAATAGCGCGCTTTCGTACGGGATCTGTCCGCATCTCCGGGCAGCCAGCGTCATATGGGTTATATCTGATCCGGCTTGTACTCAGGCGGTCAGGTCGGGAACGGACAGGAATGGCAAATTTCCTTACCAAGTTATTTGGCAGTCGCAACCAGAGGCTGTTGCGTCTATACGGCAAGGTCGTAGAGGCTGCGAACGGCTATGCAGATGAATACGAACAGCTCTCCGATGATGACCTTAAAGCCAAGACAGCGGAGTTTCGCGAGCGCCTCGAGGCCGACGAGGAACTGGATGCCCTGTTGCCGGAAGCATTCGCGACGGTGCGGGAAAGCGCCCGGCGCACGCTGGGGCTCAGGCATTTCGATGAGCAATTGCTCGGCGGGCTGGCGTTACACGAAGGCAAGATCGCTGAAATGCGCACCGGTGAAGGCAAGACGCTGGTGGCCACATTGCCTGCCTACGCGAATGCACTGACGGGCGACAGCGTCCATATTGTGACCGTCAATGATTACCTCGCGAGCCGTGACGCTGAATGGATGGGGCCTGTCTATGAGTTTCTTGACATGCGCGTCGGGGTCATCGCCGCAGGCCAGACCAAGGAAGAAAAACGTGAGGCCTATAAGGCGGACATTATCTATGGAACCAACAACGAATTTGGTTTCGATTATTTGCGCGACAACCTGGAGTACAACAGCGAGGGCCAGATTCAACGACGCCTCGCGTTTGCGATTGTCGACGAGGTTGACTCAATTCTGATTGATGAAGCCCGCACCCCGTTGATTATTTCCGGACCCTCGGAGGAAAGCACCGAACTCTATGTCCGCATCAACAAGCTGATTCCAAAGCTTAAACTGCAGAAGGGCGACGACAAGGCGGCTCGTAACAGCGAAATTGGTGCGGCGAAAGTCAGCGTTAAGGATCATGCCGGCAAGGAACTCGGCAGGATGGCTATCGACGAAGCACTGGCTGCTGCGGCTGACGCCGGCTACGACCTGGTTCAAACCGAGCCTAATGCCAGCATTCCGGTATGTCGTTTCGAGAAGTCCGGCGACTATTCCGTAGATGAAAAGGGCAAGCAGGCATTCCTGACCGAACAGGGCCACGAACGCGTTGAAGCCATGCTTGCAAAGGAAGGCCTGCTCGAAGAAGGCGGCACCCTTTACGATGCCGCGAATATCCGGCTGATGCATCATGTGACGGCTGCGATGCGTGCGCACTCGCTCTTTAAGAAGGACGTGGAATACCTCGTCAATGACGGTGAAATTATGATCGTTGACGAGTTTACGGGCCGGACCATGCCGGGCCGACGCTGGTCAGACGGTCTGCACCAGGCGATCGAAGCGAAAGAGGGCGTTCGGGTCAAGGAAGAAAACCAGACCGTTGCCTCGATTACATTCCAGAACTATTTCCGCATGTACGGCACCTTGTCCGGTATGACCGGTACGGCGGATACGGAAGCTTATGAATTCCAGACCATCTACGGGCTCGAAGTGATCGTGATACCGACGCACCGGCCGATGGTACGCGACGACCAGCCCGACCTCGTCTACCTGACGGAGGCGGACAAGTTCACAGCGATCGTTGAAGACATCGAAGACTGTGTCGACAGGGGACAGCCGGTGCTGGTCGGTACCACGTCGATCGAAACCTCGGAACTGCTTTCCTCAAAACTGAACAAGCACAAGATTTCCCACGAAGTGCTGAATGCCAAGCAGCACGAGCGCGAGGCACATATCGTGGCCGAGGCGGGCCGGCCCGGTGCCGTAACCATAGCGACCAATATGGCCGGCCGCGGAACCGATATCGTGCTGGGCGGCAGCCAGGAGAGCGATGAAGACGAGTCCGTCCGGGAAGCTCACCGGAAAGACTGGGAGGAGCGCCATGGGGCCGTGCTGGAGGCCGGCGGGCTGCACATAGTAGGTACCGAGCGTCACGAATCGCGGCGGATTGACAACCAGTTGCGCGGCCGTTCGGGCAGGCAGGGCGATGCAGGTTCCAGTCGCTTCTATCTGTCTATGGAAGACAGCCTGATGCGAATTTTCGGTGATCCCGAGCGCACCAAGACCCTGTTGTCGCGGGTGGGTATGCGCGAGGGCGAGGCGATTGAGAGCGGTTTGCTGACCCGGCAGATCGAGCGCGCCCAGCGCAAGGTTGAGGCGCATAACTTCGATGCACGCAAGCAATTGCTTGAATATGACGATGTTGCCAACGACCAGCGCTCGGTGATCTATCAGCAGCGTAACGAACTGATGGGAGCCGATGATATCGGTGATTCCATCGCCGGTATTCGTGACGAGGTCCTGAACGGCGTGATAGACGAATACATCCCGCCGCAAAGCATGGAGGAGCAGTGGGATGTGCCTGCCCTGGCCTCGGCGCTCGAGCGGGAGTTCGGGGTGCACCTCAACCTGGCGGGCTGGCTCGACGGCGATGATTCGCTGGATGAAGATGGCCTGCGCGAGCGGATAGTGGGCGACATCGAGCGTGAGTATGACACCAAGGCCGAAGAGGTCGGCACGCAGTTAATGCGTACGATCGAGAAAGAATACATGCTCAAGTTTCTCGATATGCACTGGCGTGAGCATCTTGCTGCACTCGATTATCTCCGGCAGGGGATTGGCCTGCGCAGTTACGCGCAGAAGAACCCCAAGCAGGAATACAAACGAGAAGCGTTCGAGATGTTCGGCGCGATGCTTGATCGCGTTAAACACGAGTTGATCAGTTTTCTGACACGTGTGCGGGTTCGCGGTGAAGAAGATTTGCAGGCGGCTCAGCAACGGGCATCAACCGGCAACATGCAATATCAGCATGCACAGGCTTCTGCGCTGGCCGCGCAACCGCCGGCAGCAAAACCCGCGGCGGCAGGGTTGCCGGGTGCAGGCAGGCCGCCGCCCCGGCAGCAGGCCGAGCCCGCGACGCCGTTCGTGCGCGAGACTCCGAAGATTGGCCGTAACGAGCCCTGCCATTGTGGCTCGGGCAAGAAATTCAAACACTGTCACGGCAAACTTAGCTAGCAGGTATTCATGGCTGTCGCCATACAGAGACCTGAACTCCATGTTGCGGCGGGCGTATTTCAGAACGATGCAGGCGAAGTATTGATTGCACGGCGTCCGGACGGGGTATACATGGCGGGTGCCTGGGAATTTCCGGGCGGCAAGATTGCCGCCGGCGAGACGCCGTTGCAGGGCCTGGTCCGGGAACTGGACGAGGAACTGGCTGTTCGTGTGGACTGCGCGCGCCACCTGGTGCGGTTCAGTCACGACTACGCCGATCGGCGTGTGCACCTGTACGTATGGAAAGTAATGGCCTGGGAGGGCGAGCCGCGCGGGGCTGAGGGGCAGTCACTCAAATGGGTCAGGCCTGCAGAATTGATGGAGGCCGGGCTATTGCCGGCCGATGCGGTCATCGTGGATGCGTTGACCGTTTCTGAAACCTAGCAGACGGTCAGCTCGAACTCGATATCATTCTCGGTCTGCACCGGCCGGGTATCACCTGCATGCCAGTGCATGAGTCGCACCGTAAAACGATGTTGTCCACCGCTGATTTCCGGATACAGACTCGAACCCGCGGGCAGGGCGAGTTGTACAAGTGTGCAGGTGTTATCACGATTCATTGAATGTTGATAAACACCACCAATGGCAACCTGTCTTGATGCCTGTTTACTGTTTCGAACCAGCCAGAGCAAACCGACCACACTGTCACAAAGTGGTCTGACAACTTCCATCCACGTCGCGATATCTGTCGAGCGTCGGTCGTAATCCTGCCGCAACCAGTGAGTGTATTCCGGAAGATCAAATGCACAGGTTCCTCCCGGAATACTGTTTCGATGGCGTATCGCGTTCAGAAATTCACTGTCACGCAATTCCTGCAGGTATTTGGGGCCAACCGAGTTCAGTTCCGCCCTCAGGCTCTGGAGGTTTGTCATCACCTGGTGCAGCCGGTTTTCATCAATCTGCTGCGCTTTCTGGAGCCTGTCCAGCATAAATAACTGGCGCTCGAGTTCTTTAAGTACGTCGCCCCGCACATCGCCGCGTGACAGGATTGCAATGATATCGAGCAGACTGGAGACAGAACCGCGGCTGGACCACGAAGAATTCTGTTCAGTGTGGTAAAGCAGTTGCTTGTACAGAAATTCCAGGCGCAGGAACGTTCGCATCCGCTCGTTCAGCGGCTGCTCGTAGCGAAGCGTCGAGGCCGACGCGGTGGGCTGAGGTACGGCTTCGGCCGCCTGACTCATATGTTGTTCGCCTGAAACTTCCCGAATCGGGAGTAGAACCTGTAGTTCATTCTGCGCGAGAAGGCTGGCGACCGCAACGATTCGTTGCAGTCAGGGTAATCGTTCACCGGAACTACCGGACAACTTCTCCCGCGAGGCCCAGATATTTCTGGTGCAGGCGCTCGACCTCAGCCTGCAGGTCGGTGATGGATCCGGTATTGGTGATGACGTCATCAGCGATGGCCAGGCGGTCTTCCCGGCTTGCCTGCGCGCCAAGTATGTTACGGGCTGACGTTTCGGTTTCGCCATCGCGGATCATCAGGCGCTTGAGCTGCATTTCACCCGGGCAGTCAATGACGAGGACCCGGTCGACGAGGGCATTGAAATCTGTTTCGGCGAGCAACGGTACCGCGAACACCTGGTAGGGGCCGCCACTGGATTGAGCGTGGGCGAAAGTCATTTTGCGGATCAGGGGATGCAAAATCGCTTCGAGCTTTTCCTTCGCGTCCGGGTCGTCGAAAATCACCGAGCGAAGCCGGGCACGATCAAGGCTTCCGTCTGCATTTAGTATCTCGTTACCGAATTCTTCTACAACGGCGGCAAGGCCCGGTTCACCGGGTTCGACAACTTCACGGGCAACCATGTCCGTGTCGATGACCGTGATATCGTGATCGATGAACATGTTCGCAACGGCAGTCTTGCCACTGGCAATTCCGCCGGTCAGGCCTATGCGAAGTGAGGCAGACATTACAAACCGGTAAATTCCAGGTATGCGGACATTATTCTTTCGCCCCAGAGCAGGGCGATAAGTCCTGCACCCGCGAGATACGGTCCGAACGGAATAGGTATTTGTCGGTCCCTGCCGAGGGTCATGATCATACCTATACCGACTAATGCGCCAACCACTGCAGACAGCAGGATTACAAGTGGCAACATCTGCCACCCTAACCAGGCACCGAGTGCAGCAAGCAATTTAAAATCACCGTAGCCCATGCCCTCCTTACCGGTCGCCAGTTTAAATAACCAGTAAACCGACCAGAGGCTTAAATAACCCGCCATTACTCCGACGACCGCATCGTGTATTTGCGGAAAGGGTAGCCCTGAACCGGGCTGGTAAAAAAGACTGGCCCCGAGTCCGAGCCACATCAGTGGGTAGGTAATGCTGTCCGGTAAAAGCTGGTGGTCTATATCGATCACGGTGAGTGCGATCAGCGCCCACAGAAACAAGAGTGCCGCAGCGCAACCAAAACTGACGCCAAACGCCCAGACAATCAAGCCCGACAACAACCCCGTCATGGCCTCGATCAACGGATAGCGAGCCGATATGGGCGCCTGACAGGACGCACACTTGCCCCCGAGCAAGAGCCAGCTAAAGAGCGGAATATTGTGCACTGCAGCAATCTGGGTCCCGCAGGACGGGCAGCGGGAACGCGGGGTCACCAGGTTAAATCGCGGCTCGGAGTCGGGCTCAGCTTCGGTGTCGCCCTCGGCGAGCAGCTCGCGGCTTTGCTGTCGCCATTCGCGCTCCAGCATGACCGGAAGGCGGTAGATGACGACATTCAGGAAGCTGCCCACCAGCAGCCCCAGCAATACCCCCCCGGCAATGCTCAGCATGGTTAGAAGTCCGCCTGGCGTTCTAGATGACGGCACCCATCTTAAAGATTGGCAGGTACATAGCAACAACCAGACCGCCAACGAGCACACCGAGAATGGCCATAATCAGCGGTTCCAGCAAACTGCTGAGCCCGTCAACAGCATTGTCAACATCGTCTTCGTAGAAGTCCGCCACTTTGCTCGACATCTCGTCGAGTGAACCCGATTCTTCACCGACCGCAATCATCTGGATCACCATGTTGGGGAACAGGTTGGTGTTTTCCATACATTGCTGAAGGCGCGAACCGGTTGCAACTTCATCCTTAATCTCAAGTACACCGATTTCGTAGACGATGTTACCGCACGCGCCGGCAACAGACTCCAGTCCTTCCACCAGCGGTACACCAGCGGCGAACATCGTGGACAATGTGCGTGCGAATCGCGCGATACAGGATTTCTGAATAATCGGTCCGATAACAGGCAGCTTAAGTATGATGCGGTCCTGAATCTCGCGCAGTCTCTTCGATCGCTTCTTCATGTAGATGTAACCACCGAATACACCACCTACGCCCAGTGCCAGCCAAATGCCTTCGGAGCGGACAAAAACCGACAGGTCAATCACCATACGCGTAAAGGTTGGCAGATCTGCGCCGAAGCCCTGGAAGAGATTCTCGAACTCGGGGATAACAAATATGAGCAGAATCGTGGTCACGATAAGAGCGACGACCATAATCGCGGCCGGATAAAACAACGCCTTCTTGATCTTCTTTTTGATCGCTTCGGTTTTTTCCTTGTACGTGGCGATTTTGTCCAGCAGGCTTTCAAGTGCACCTGCCTGTTCACCAGCAGCAACGAGACTGACAAACAAATCATCGAAATGCAGTGGGTGACGCGCCAGTGCGTCCGCCAGGCTGGTACCACCCTCTACATCTGCCTTGACGGCAAGCACGAGTTTCTGCATGGCCGGGTTGTCGTGGCCGTTTCCGATAATGTCAAAGGACTGTACCAGCGGGATACCTGCGGTCAGCATCGTGGCGAGCTGGCGGCTGAATATTGCAATATCTGCTACCTTGACGCTGCCGGTCTTTTTGAAAAGATTGGATTGTTTCCGTACGCGCGAGGCAACAATGCCGCGCTGGCGTAACTTGGCACGGACTGCAGATTCGCTAGCAGCGGTGCTCTTGCCCTTGATTTTCTTACCGTGACTGTCAGTACCCTCCCACTGGAAAGGTGTTTTATTGACGGCGATACTTTCTGCCATTGCTCTGCGCCTTTATTTGCTAGTCCGATACTCTGCCCGGGCGTCATTCGACGTTCCGGCAGAGCTTCAATTACTCCGTTGTAACCCGGTTCACCTCATCGAGACTTGTGATCCCGTCTTTCACTTTCTGTAATGCAGACCTGCGTAAATTCCAGAAGCCTTCTTTCTCTGCCTGGTCGGCGATATCGGTTGCATTGCCGCCGCTCATGATGATTCGCTGGGTCGCCTCCGAGACTTCCATGACCTGGAAAATCCCTGCCCGGCCTTTGTAACCGTCCTGGCAGGACTTGCATCCGACCGGACCGTATATGCGCAGGCCTTCGTCCATCTCCTGCTTGGTATACCCCTCGGCCAGCAATGCCTCTTCCGGGATGTCGAGTATTTCTTTGCAGTTGTCGCACAGCTTGCGCGCCAGCCGTTGCGCGATGATGAGCCGCACCGACGTCGCGATCGCGTAGGGTTTGACACCCATATCCACAAGCCTGGTCAGGGTGGTGGGTGCATCATTTGTATGCAGCGTCGATAACACCAGGTGACCGGTCTGTGCGGCCTTAATACCGATTTCTGCTGTTTCGAGATCACGAATCTCACCCACCATGATGATGTCCGGATCCTGCCGGAGGAAAGCCTTCAGTACGCTAGCGAAAGTCAGGCCGATCTTGGGGTTTACATTCACCTGGTTAATACCGGGGAGGTTAATTTCAACCGGGTCTTCGGCGGTCGAAATATTGCGTTCTTCGGTGTTCAGTATGTTCAGGCCGGTATAGAGAGAAACCGTTTTGCCGCTGCCGGTCGGTCCCGTTACCAGGATCATGCCGTGCGGTCGCGCGATCGCATCGAGGTAGAGCTGTCTCTGGTCTTCCTCGTAGCCCAGCGCCTCGATACCGAGTTTGGCGCTGCTCGGGTCAAGTATGCGCAGCACGATTTTTTCACCGAACAGGGTGGGGCAGGTATTCACACGAAAGTCGATTGCCCGGGTCTTGGACAGCTTCATCTTGATGCGGCCGTCCTGCGGTACGCGGCGCTCGGCGATATCGAGCCGGGCCATAACCTTCAGGCGGGCGCACACTTTGGCGGCCAGCATCTGTGGTGGCGAGGCGACGTTGTGGAGTATGCCGTCCAGCCGCGTCCTGACGCGGTAGGTCTTCTCGTAGGGCTCGAAATGAACATCCGAGCAGCCTTTCTTGACGGCGTCGAGGATTACCTTGTTGACGAACCTGACAACCGGCGCATCATCAACAGCGTCGCTGTCTTCGTCATCGAGTTCTTGCTCGCCGCCGGTGACTTCCAGACCTTCCAGGTCGAAGTCTTCGTCGGCGAGATCGTCCATTGATGTATCGACAGCTTCCAGCGCCTTCGTTATGTACTCCTGGAGTTTGTCCTGTTCAACCACCACCGGATCGATGCGGTGACCCGACTGGAATTTAATCTCGTCGATTGCCTGCAGGTTGGTGGGATCGGATACTGCGAGGAACAGGCGCTTGCCACGCAACATCAGTGGCAGTACCCGGTGCTTGGAGAGGAGTTTCTGGTCAACCTCCTTGACGACATCGACGTCCAGGTCAAGTGATTCGAGGTCGAACATTGGAACGCCGAACTCGTGGGATGCTGCGACGGCAACGGCGAGCGAATCAGCAATTTCCGCTTCGACCAGGTGAGCAACAACGGTGGCGCCTGTCTTGCGGGCATCCTCCATGGCCTGCAGCATCGCCTCTTCATCGACGATGCCGTCCTGCACCAGGCGGCGCGGTAAGCCGGATATTGCTGTGCTGGGTGCTGTCGCAGCCATAAATACTACCTGCTCACTTCCTTGTGTGCGCGCCCAAAGCCGGGCACCGCCCACGCAACATAGTTCCTGCGTGGGTTTAACAGTATCTATTGAATAGTAGGACTTATTTCACGCCTGAATCGGGCGTGTTTCACAGTTTCTGGTAGTGATGGAGGCCTGATCCGGCCTGATTTCGCGGGCTGGCACGGGTTCTGGCTGGTCGGGCCAGGTCCTCAGCGGCAGACCGGTGGCAGGAAGCGGGCATCGACGTCGCCGGATTCGTAGGAGGCTGAATTGCCCCCGCCGCTGGTGCCCATGGTGCTCAGAGAGCTGCCACCGGGGTCCGTGGGGGCATCCTCAGCCGCGCAACGCCATACGACAGCGCCGGTCGGCGTCTCGTAAGGTGTCAGGGTAAGTACTGCGTCCTCGATAAGCGCGTTGGCGTCGTTGCCAAAGGTGACGTCCAGGCGTCCGTCAACGACAGCGACCGAAGTAACATATTTTCCAGAAGTGTCGTCGGCATTTGGTGACAGCCCCGCTTCCGCCCGGTCGGCCGGTGCCTCGCCTGAAGTGAGGAACGAGTCGACTATCGGGGCTTTGGCGTTACCGGCCAGGGCGAGGCCCTCGGTAACCTGGGTGCGGATCGTGTAGGTCGAGTAGGCGCTGATTGCGACCGTAGACAGTATGCCGATGATGGCTACCACGATCATCAGTTCGATGAGCGTAAATCCGCTTTGCTTTCTTACCGTTTTTTGCACGCTGCTTTTTATTTGCTGAATCTTCTTACCGTGAATTCTAGTGTGCTTCCCAGTCGTTTGCCATAAAGGCCTTCAGGTAGAAAAAAGAGAGGGCAAATCTGCCCTCTCCTCTTTTTTGTGAGCATCACCTTAGGGTTAGCTCAGGACTGCAGTCCTCTTACCGGCAAGAGGCAGGCAAATACTTGCCGTCCAGGGTAGTCGAACCGTCGGCAGAACCGTTCATCAGGGTAGAGCCACTCGGAGCGGCAGCTGCGCCACAAGCCCACGTGACGCTACCGTCAGCAGTGGTGTAAGGCGTCAGCGCAAGCGTGTCACCGTCAATGGCAGCGTTGACATCGTCACCAGTGTAAAGGACGGTGATGGCGCCGTTAAGAATTGCAACGCCACTTACGTACTTACCGAATGTATCGGTAGCGGAAGCAGACATACCAGCTTCCGTACGGTTAGCAGGAGCACTGCCCATGTTAATGAAGGTTTCAGCAACAGCAGCTTTAGCAGCAGCAGCCAGCGAGAAGCCTTCAGAAACCTGGGCACGAATGGTGTAGTCCTGGTAAGCCGGTATAGCAATGGCGGCCAGAATGCCGATGATGGCTACAACGATCATCAGTTCGATGAGTGTAAAACCTTTTTGCAGTGTCTTCATTAGATATCTCCGTGAGATGTTTTCAGTCAAAGCCAGATTTGCGGCCGTAAAGGCCTGCGGAGATATAAATGCAAGAGCCGTGCCAATTTTTCAGGTGGCATTTCTATCTATTTGTTTTATTTATTGAAAAAACTGGGAGTGAGAACCAGTACTCGCTCTGCACTCACCCCCGAGGGGCGTAAATCAGGTCCGATTCGAACCCTTTCTGTCCGAATGTGACAAATTTTGTCAACGGTTTCGGAAGTAAAGCTGTTTATGTCGAATGCTTTAGTCGATTCCCAGTTTCTGGATGCGATAACGCAGGGCACGCAGCGTTAAGCCCAGTTTTTTGGCGGCCGCGGTCTTGTTGTATCGTGCCTCCTCGAGGGCTTTAACTATGGCGTCGCGCTCGATATTTTCGAGTTGATCACCGAGGCCCGCCGGATCAACGCTTTCGGGCTCATTATCGCTGCCTTTAGCCTGTATGTCGCCGGCCCGGATAGTGTCGTCGTCGCACAGGGTCATGGCGCGTTCCAGTACGTTTTCCAGTTCCCTGACGTTACCGGGAAACCGGTACCTGGCAAGTTTTTCGCGCGCGCCGGCATCAAGTTCCGGTACCCGGGTCTGCATCTCACCGGCGATGCGTCCGAGTATGTTTTCACTCAGTATGAAGACATCCTGGCCGCGGCCCCTGAGTGGCGGAACCCGCACATCTATTACATTGATCCGGTAATACAGATCCTCCCGGAACTCTCCGCCATCGACCAGCGCCTGCAGGTTCTTATGCGTGGCGCTGAGTATGCGTACGTCCACCGGTACTTCTTCCGCCTGGCCGACCGGGCGGAGGGACTTCTCCTGGATGACACGCAGCAGCTTTACCTGCATTGACAGGGGCAGGTCTGCGATTTCATCCAGGAACAGAGTGCCGCCTTCGGCGGTCTGGAACAGACCTGCCTTATCACTGACTGCGCCCGTGAACGAGCCTTTACGATGACCAAAAAACTCACTCTCCATCAGTTCGGATGGAATCGCGCCGCAGTTCACGGGTACGAAAGGCATCTCGGCGCGGGAGCCCTGTTCGTGGATCATGCGTGCCACCAACTCCTTGCCGGTTCCCGATTCGCCGCTGATGTGCACCGGGGCCTGGCTTCGTGCGACCTTGGCGATCATATTGCGCACATCGTTAATAGCACCCGAGTCGCCCAGGAGACTGGTGTTGCCTTCCCCGGCAATATCCAGTCGCATTGCGTTGTCGACCAGCTTGCGCAGGTCCTGCAAATCCACGGGTTTCGATATGAAATCGAATGCGCCGTACTTAAGTGCGCGGACAGCTGTTTCGACGTTCCCGTGCGCCGTAATAACCGCAACCGGTGTCGGCAGGCTTTCCTGCTGTATCCATTGCACGAGTTCCAGGCCATCGCCATCCGGGAGGCGCATATCGGTCAGACAGAGTTGGAATTCGCGCTCGCCCAGCCTCGCCTTGGCCGTTGCCACGTCCATGCAGGTGTCGACATCTATTTCCATCCGTTGCAGCGTAATTGCAAGCAATTCGCAGATATCGGGTTCGTCATCGACGACGAGTGCGAGCGGTTTGGACATTAATAACAATCCTGAAACTTATGACAGCGCGGCTTCTTTATCCCAGCGACCAGGGTCAGCAAAAACGATCTGGAAAATACTGCCACCACCGGGTCGGGAACGATAGCGCAACGACGCACTGTTTCGTTCACACAGTTCTCGGCATATATAAAGCCCCAGACCGGTGCCGCCAAACATCCCGGTAGCAAAGGGTTCGAATATCGAATCCACCATATCGTCAGGTATGCCTGGCCCCTGGTCGCTGATCTCGAGATAGGGACGGCCGTTATTGGGCAGGCGGCCGTACTTCAGTTCGACTGCAATGGCCCCGGCGGCCTCGCTTGCGTACTTGACCGCATTCTCGCACAGGTTCCACGTGACCTGATGCAGGTGGCTCGGGTCCATGCGAACTTCAACATCATCGTTGCTGGCTATGCTCACCTGGCCTTCATACAGCTCAAGGGTGTCCACGAACTCGTTAACGAAGTTGTTCGTCCAGTCCAGCAGGGCCATTCGTTTCGGCTGTGCGTCTTCGCGACGAGACAGTTGCAGGATGTTGTCGATGATTTCACTGACCCTGCCTGAATTTGTCTGGATAATCTCGATAAAGCGTTTGTCCTGATCATCTCTATCCCCGGATTCGCCCAGCAGCTGGGCCGCGTGACTCAGCGCGCCGACCGGATTACGAATCTCGTGCGCAATACTGGCGCTGAGCCGGCCGAGTGCAGCCAGCTTTGTCTGCCGGACTTTTTCCGCCAGCAAGTTGGCATCTTCAAGAAAGATCAGTACCGCGGATGACCTGCTCTCCCCCCTCAGCGACGCAAAATGTGCATTGATAACAGCGGAACCATCCGTTGACAGGAAGCTTGGTATCTCCATCGACAGGCCTGCCTGGTCCGCCCGCCATTGCTTCAGCAGGGTATGTACCTGCGGTGCCGCATCTTCAAGGTGTTGTCCTGAACTGTTCTCAGCAATACCTATCTGCTCGGCCGCTGCCTGGTTCAGGAGGCGCATGTGATCCGTCTCGTCGACTACCAGGATAGCCTCACGCAGGTTCTGGATAATGTATTCGTTGAGTTGTGCAAGGTTTTTCAGGTCGATCCCGCGCTGATGCGCCAGTTCTTCAGATTCGCTGACACGCCGGATTACCGGCCGAATTGCACCGACAATCCCCAGCATAATTGCCCCGATTACGCCGGCGGGAAAGAAATCTGCAACCGTGGTTGCGCCTTCAAGAAAACTGAATACCTGCTCAAGCAGTGTAATCAAAGCCGCGGTCGCGGCCGCAAGGTAGCCGCTGCGAACCGGCATCGTCATGCTGCTCGAGACCACGAACAACACGAGAATACCTTCCAGGCCTGAACCAATGCCGCCGCTGGCATGGCCTGCCAGTGTCAGGCAGCTGATATCAACGACGAACTGCAACCAGGCGACATGGCTTACATTCCAGCGCTCTCCACGCAGGAGCAGGGCGATGACCAGCGCGCAGAGGCTGTAGCCAAGAGTAATAATCAGGAACAGCAGTGGATAGCGGCTACCGAGAATCGGCGGGCCGGGCTGGACCGTCAAAATAAGGATTAACGCGGCGGCGACCAGCAGCCGGAAGCTGCCAACGAGGGTCAGAACCCGTCGGTTCAGGTCAGCCTGACTGACCACCAGGCCGTGAAATCGACCAGAGCTTGAATCTAGAGTTGCCAAGAAGCGTGCGCCACCGGGACATTTGAAGCCGCGCCCATTGTAACAACACCCGTACGCCCGATTATGTGCAACGGGTTCACATTACGAGGCTGCCCGCAAATTTAGTGCTCAGGCGGGTTTAAACACGGCTGTGTTTAACGGACAATAGCGCGTCCGGCACTGGCCACAGCTCGTCGGCTGATAAGAAACCGCTAAGAAAGGCACCGCTTCAATGAATCTGCATGAATACCAAGCGAAGCAGCTGTTCGCCCGTTTCGGCATCCCGGTCTCCAGCGGAGAGGTTGCCGATTCACCCAAGGCGGCCCGCAATGCCGCCGCCTCGCTGGGCGGTGATTTGTGGGTCGTAAAGGCACAGGTGCATGCCGGCGGCCGGGGCAAGGGCGGCGGCATAAAACTGGCCCGCAGCCTCGACGAGGTTCGGGAAGTCGCCATGGCGATGTTGGGCCAGCGGCTCGTCACCCCGCAAACGGGTTCGGAAGGGCTGCCGATTAACCAGGTATATATCGAATCGGGCAGCGAGATCGAACGGGAGCTTTATCTCAGCATGCTCGTGGATCGCGTGGCTGAACGCGTGACTTTTATGGCGTCGGCCGCCGGTGGCATGGATATAGAAGAAGTAGCGGCAACGACCCCCGAGAAAATTTTTACGGTTACCGTAAACCCGGCGGCCGGGCTGCAGCCCTACCAGGCGCGCAAACTTGGTTTTGGTTTAGGGCTGACCGCGCCGCAGATGAAGCAGTTCGGGGTGCTTTGCACCAACCTCTGCAAACTCTTTAACGACTGTGACCTCAGCCTGCTGGAAATCAATCCGCTCATCGTGAATGGTAGCGGTAACCTGGTGGCGCTGGATGGCAAGATCAATGTTGATGACAACGCACTGTTTCGCCAGGCGGGGCTGGTATCCATGCGTGACCCGAGCCAGGAAGACGAGATGGAAAGCCGGGCTGCCGCTCATGACCTGAACTATGTGTCCCTGGACGGCAACATCGCGTGCATGGTGAACGGCGCTGGTCTCGCGATGGCGACCATGGACCTGATCAAGTTGCACGGCGGGGAACCCGCCAACTTCCTCGACGTCGGCGGCGGCGCAACCCCGGACCGCGTGGCGGAAGCCTTCAAGCTGATCCTCTCCAATGCGTCGGTCACCGCGATACTCGTCAATATTTTCGGCGGCATTGTCCGTTGCGACCTGATCGCCGAGGGCATTATTCAGGCAGTACGAGAAGTTAATGTGGGTGTGCCGGTTGTGGCCCGGCTCGAGGGCACCAACGTGGACAAGGGCAAAAAGCTCCTTGCCGACAGCGGTCTGGATATTCTTGCGGCCGATGACTTGACGGATGCGGCAAAAAAAGTAGTCGCGGCAGCGGCCTGACACGGAACAACATTCGGATGAGTATTCTTGTAAACAAAAACTCCCGCATTGTCTGCCAGGGGATTACCGGACGACAGGGTTCTTTTCATACGCAGCAGTGTATCGAGTACGGCACGCAGGTCGTTGCCGGGGTAACACCGGGCCGTGGCGGCGAGGAACATCTCGGGGTGCCCGTCTATGATTCGACACATGAGGCGGTTAGCAAAGCCGGCGCGGATGTCAGCATGATTTATGTGCCGGCACCTTTTGCCGCGGATGCGATCCTCGCAGCCGCGGATGCAGGCATAAAAGTTGTAGTCTGTATCACCGAGGGTATTCCGGTTCTGGACATGGTGCGCGTCAAGGCGGCCCTTAAAGATTACGACTGCAGGCTCATCGGGCCGAACTGCCCCGGCATCATCACGCCGGACGAAGCCAAGATCGGCATCATGCCCGGCAATATCCACAAAGCAGGGCGGGTCGGAATCATTTCGCGGTCTGGCACCCTGACTTACGAAGCCGTATTTCAAACGACCGCCAACGGCCTCGGCCAGACCACCTGCGTGGGTATCGGCGGTGACCCGGTCCGCGGTGTGGATTTTATCGACTGCCTCGAGCTCTTTGAACAGGATGAAGCAACCGACGGCATACTCATGGTCGGCGAAATCGGCGGCACGGATGAAGAGGCGGCCGCACGTTATATACAGGAGCATGTGAGCAAACCGGTCGTTTCGTATATCGCCGGTGTCACGGCACCGCCAGGCAAACGCATGGGCCATGCGGGCGCCATCATATCGGGTGGCGAAGGGACGGCGGAAGCCAAGTTTGCAGCGCTGGAAGCAGCCGGTGTTCGCACTGTGCGATCGCCGGCAGAAATGGGGAGCGCGATGCTGGAGCAGTTGGGCGGCTAAGCAGCCGGCCGCGGGACTCCCGACGGATCGTGTTAAGTGGCATGGCAGAAAAGCTTCGCATAGCACTCGCACAACTGAACCTAACGGTTGGCGACGTGGCAGGCAACGCGAACACGATAGCCGAGACCATTCGCCGCGCGCGCGACGAGTCTGACGCTGACCTGGTTGTATTCCCGGAACTCGCGCTGTCGGGTTATCCACCGGAAGACCTGTTATTTCATTCCGGAATGCGCCACCGTGTTAATGCCGCCCTGGATTCCCTGAAAGATGAGGCGGACGGTATTGCCGCACTTATCGGTTATCCCGAGTACGTGGACGGCGTTATATATAACTCCGCTGCGTGGCTGGAAAACGGCGAGCTGCGTGGTAATTACCGTAAGCGCTGTCTGCCTAATTACGGTGTATTCGATGAGCGCCGGTACTTCACGCCCGGCGATGAAGTGCTCGTAATGAACCTGCGGGGCTCGCGTATAGGCATCATGATTTGCGAGGACATCTGGGTTTCTGTAGATGCGGCGAAGGCCGCCGTCGATGCAGGCGCCGGGCTGATTATCTCGATTAACGGTTCGCCCTTCGATTTCACCAAGCAGAAGGCCCGCGAAGAGCTCCTGAGCAAACGCGCGCAGGAGGCCGGTGTGCCGTTCATTTACCAGAACCTCGTTGGCGGCCAGGACGAACTGGTGTTCGACGGCGGTTCCTGCGTGGTTAACAGTGACGGGCAGCTAAGCCTGCGGGCGCCGCCATTTGAGGAAGGTCTTTTTGTGGCGGAATTCGATGAAAACGGAGCATGTGTGCCGATAGCCGATGATATCGCGGCGCTTCCTGACGAAGTTGAATCAATCTACAAAGCGATAGTGACCGGTATACATGACTACGTGACCAAGAACGGATTCAGTGGTGTCGTGCTTGGTTTATCGGGCGGCATCGATTCGGCATTGTGTATGGCCATGGCGGTCGATGCGCTGGGCGCCGATGCCGTGCACGCGGTGATGATGCCGTATCACTATACATCGGCGACCAGTATCGAAGACGCCGAAGCGCAGGCAAAACTACTCGGGGTGGACTACAAAGTGCTGCCGATTGCGGCAATGGTAGAAGCGAGCATGGCGACGCTCGAAGAACTTTTTGCAGGCCTGGCTGAAGATGCGACCGAGGAGAATATCCAGGCGCGTTGCCGAGGCATTCTGCTGATGGCGCTCTCGAACAAGATAGGAAGGATGGTGCTCACTACCGGCAACAAGAGCGAAATGGCCGTTGGTTACGCCACCCTGTACGGCGACATGGCGGGCGGCTTCGCCCCGATCAAGGACTGCACGAAGACGCTGGTCTACAGGCTTACCCGCTACCGGAACAGTCTTTCCGAGGCCATTCCGGAAAGGGTGATCGAGCGCGAACCGTCAGCAGAACTGCGTCCCGGTCAGAAGGACAGCGACACCCTGCCGCCCTACGATGTGCTGGACGCAATTCTGGATGCCCTGATGATCGAAGACCTCTCCGTTGAGGAAATCACGGAACTGGGCTATGAAAAAGATACGGTCGGACGAATACTCGAAATGGTCCGCAGAAACGAGTACAAGCGCCGCCAGTCGCCACCCGGCGTCCGCATCAGCGGGCGGGCTTTTGGCCGCGACTGGCGCTATCCGCTGACTTCAGGCTACGGCCGCTCCTCCTGAGTTTTCCCTCTGTCCGGCGCGGGTTCCCGTGCCGTTAATAAAATGTGAGCACGTTCACGACTGCGACTCAACGTATTCCGATAGTTTACTTCTATGTTGATCTAATCATAGGAGATCAAGAAATTGTTTAAAAAAGGTTTGGTTTTATTTGCGGTTTTGTCTCTATACGGTTGTCTTCAAATCCTACCCGACGATACGATCAAAGACACATTTTCGGCTGGAAAGAGAATGTACGATGAATCGAAGCTGAAACAAAATGGGGGTGAGAAGATTAGCTTTTCAACGCAAGTTGTATTAGATAATAGCGCGGGTAAAGATGAAACAGAAAGAGAATGTATCGGTCAGTTAAGGAAAAAACTTTCGCAAGAGTCTACCAAGAAAGAAGCGGTAATCCTGGCGGAGAATTTTCACTTGGTACAGTCTCAAGATTCTCCGCTGGTCAAATGTGAGATCAGTGCATATTTATGGCGTTAATAAAATATGAATGTGTTCACGACCGTGGCTAAATATATACCAATAATTTTCTGCTATCCGAGTTTGAAGAAATGACTATTTACAGAGGATAGGGACGTGTGCAAGAAGACAGCTTTTTTCTGCCATTTTTCTCTTAGTCTGCTGGTGGTCGGCACGGTTTTAGCCATCGTGTTCCTGCTTTGGTACCCAGGGTTCTATTTCAGAGTGCTGGGCACGATGGACGTACTCAAGGCATTCATTGGTGTCAACCTTGCCCTGGGACCCGTACTTACACTCATACTCTACAAGCCGAACCTGCTTGTCGATATTTACATGATTGCCGCCATTCAGCTGGCGGCCCTGGTGTATGGCGTCTCTGTTATTTACCAGGAACGTCCTTATTACGCTGTATTTTCGGTCGACCGCTTTGAAATCCTTGCAGAACGCGATGTGGACTTGTCAAATGTTCCCGACAGCGAAAGGTTCGAGAAACCCTGGGGGCAACCATTGGTTGTTTTCGCGAATTTGCCAACCGACCCCGAGGCACGTAACAGGATCATCCACGAGACCCTGCTTGAGGGTAAGCCTGATATTCATCGGCGCCCCGAGTTATGGAGTAGCTACGACGAACGTGCAGACGATGTAATTTCCAGGGCCAGGCCGCTGGCCAGGCTGAGGGAGAGCAGACCCGATATTGCGGATGAGATTACAGCGCTGATGGAACGGTATGACAACGCTGATCAATTGGTCTTTGTGCCCATCATGGGTAAGAAGCACGTATTTTCACTGGTACTGGATGCACAATCCAAACACCCGCTGGAAATTATTGATGCCGATCCGTGGGACATACCCGCAGCGCTTGCCAGGGATTCGGGGTAAGTCAGCACCAGGCTGCTACCAGAACCTGTACCAGGGGTCCTCTTCTATTTCGGGCGATGGCAAAGCGTCGACTTCTGGGAAACTTCGGGCGAGTACCCGCTGCGCGTCTTCAGCAAGGTCGTACATGCCGAGCTTGCGATAGGACTCGACCATTATCTGCAGTGTTTCGGTCGTTGTGGGCGCACCGTCAAATACCTGCAGCGTGTAGTTCGCACGACTCAGTGCGGCGGCATACGCACCACGATCCAGGTAGTAACGCGCAATGTGGTTTTCGTGCTTGGCAACCCGGTTACGCAGGAAAAGCATGCGTTGCCGGGCATCCGGAGCATAGCGGCTGTTCGGGAAGCGCCTGATAAGCTCCGCAAAGGCGGCATAGGAGTTGCGGGCATCCTTGGGCGGGCGCTTGCTGATGTCTACATTGAAAAATTCATGGAAATAACCCTTCTCACCGCTGAACAGCGCCATGCCGCGCATATACAGCGTGTAGTCAACGCGCGGATGAGTCGGGTTTTCACGTTCGAATTGCTGGGTAGCATCGATAACGGATTCAGGCTGCCGGTCCCTGTAATAGGCGTAGATCAGATCAAGCTGGCCCTGGCGCGCGTGGTTACTGAAGGGGTAGCGCGCTTCGAGTACTTCGTAATAGGCGATGGCGTTGTTGTAGTCACCGCTTTTCAGCGCTCTATTGGCGCGGTCGTAGAACTGTTGCGCGCCCGACAGTGTGACTTCGGGGTCATCCTTTCCAAAAAAACAACCCGCCAGCACGGCTGCCATGCCAAGGACAAGGATTGTGGAACAGGTTTTCGGCATCCTTATCTCATCCAAAAAAACAATATGAATGACGCGGGCCATGCCCGAATCAGCCGCGCGCAGTATAACTTAAGAATAGCAACAGTCGTGGCACCTGTTTTGGCGCCACCGGGTACTTTAGAATTGCTTCCCTTGGCTCTTCCTTGGCCTTGCTTTGCAATATGCGGTAGATAGATGAGGCACACAGCAACTATTGATGAGGGACAGGACGGTAAGCGTTTTGACCAGGCGCTGGCGGAACTGTTCCCGGATTATTCCCGGTCACGTCTGAAGGGCTGGATAAAGGCGGGCCAGGTGTTGCTGGATGGCGAGATGCGTGTGCCCAGGTTCAGGGTCAGCACAGGTCAGCAGGTTGTTCTTGAAGCCGAGGCAGAACGTGTTTCGGATGCAGCCCCCGAGCCGATGCAGCTGGAAATCGTATTTGAAGACGATGACCTGCTCGTCATCAACAAGCCCGCGGGCCTGGTCGTGCATCCGGGTGCAGGTAATATTTCCGGCACCCTGATGAACGGCCTGCTGCACCATGCGCCCGAGCTTGAAGCATTACCCCGTGCCGGTATTTTGCATCGGCTCGACAAAGATACCAGCGGCCTATTGCTGGTTGCGCGCAGTATTCGCGCACACACGCGACTTGTACGTGATCTCGAGAAACGGCGGTTGCATCGTGAATACCGGGCAGTTTGCAACGACCGGCTTACGGCCGGTGGAACAGTTAATGCACCGATTGGGCGGCATGCTACCCAGCGTACCCGCATGGCCGTCAACGAAAAAGGTAAGCCGGCTGTAACGCATTACCGGGTGCTTGAGCGTTTCGCGGCCTACAGTTTTCTGGCAGTTCGCCTGGAAACGGGCCGCACTCACCAGATTCGCGTCCATCTTGCTTGGCAGGGGCATCCGCTTGCGGGGGACCCGGTCTATGGAGGGCGCCTGAAAATACCCGCGGGCACGAGTGCGCGACTGGTTGATATGCTCAAGTCCTTCGGGCGGCAGGCGCTGCATGCCAGCGACCTTGGTTTCAAGCATCCGCAATCCGGTGTCGATATGCATTTCCATGCGGCCCTGCCGGCTGACCTGCTCGAACTCCTGAACGCGCTGGCCGGCGACACCAGAACTGATTTCGAGCATATGCAATGGCCCTGAATCCGGACAGGTTCACACATGCGTGAGCCGGAATTCATCCGGGCGGACTGGCCGGCGCCTGCCAATGTGCATGCGGTCACGACATCACGGCGTGGCGGATTCAGCATCGACAATTTTGCCAGCCTGAACCTCGCTGATCACGTCGGGGACAATCCGCACCAGGTAGAACTCAATCGCGAACAGGTGCGGGGCGCGCTGGAGCTCCCGGAAGAACCGCGCTGGCTTATGCAGGTTCATGGAAACGTGCTGGTCTGCGCCGATAAGATTTCCGGGCCGATCGAGGCCGATGCGGCATGGACGAGCACCCCGGATGTTGTTTGTGCGGTCCTGACTGCAGATTGCCTGCCCGTGCTTTTCTGCACGAAGGACGGCAGTCATATTGCCGTGGCCCATGCAGGATGGCGCGGACTTTGTGCCGGAATACTGGAACAGACCGTTAACCACTTTCTGGCTGCCGCCATCGACCCGGCCGAAATACTGGTCTGGTGCGGGCCGGCAATCGGGCCGGATGCTTACGAAGTCGATGGCAAGGTCTATCATGCTTTGCTTAAAGTTGCGCCCCGGAGTGAATTAAGTTTTATGCCCTCTGGTCCGGGTCACTGGAAACTCGACCTTTACAAGGCTGCCAGCGAGATCCTGACCTCCCTCGGGGTGTCCGAAATCAGCGGCGGGGAATACTGCACCTTCAGCGATCAGCGCTTCTATTCCCACAGACGCCTTGCCCCGACCGGCCGGCAGGCGAGCCTTATCTGGCTGTCCGGCAAGCCTTCCGCACCTTGAACTCGCTTTAAGCGGACCCATATATAAAGCCAGATAACCTGTTGTGGGGGCCTGTCAATGCGAATGGATAAACTAACCAGCAAATTCCAGCTAGCACTGGCCGATGCCCAGTCGCTGGCCGTTGGCCAGGACCACCAGTTCATCGAGCCGATCCATGTGCTTGTGGCGCTGCTCGATCAGCAGGGCGGCACCGCGCGTCCGTTGCTTACCCGTGCAGGCGTGCGGGTCAATTTGCTGCGATCCCGGCTGGGCGAAGCACTGGAGCAGTTACCGACGGTGGAAGGCACTGGCGGCGAAGTCCATATCTCGAAGGAACTCGACAAACTTTTCAATATCTGCGACAAGCTGGCGCAGGAAAAGGGTGATCAGTATGTCTCCAGTGAGATTTTTCTACTTGCAGCCTGTGATGATAAAGGTGCGCTCGGTAAACAACTGGCCGAGGCGGGCGCGGTTGCCGGTGCCATCGACAAAGCGATCGACGATCTGCGTGGCGGTGCGGCCGTCGACGACCCGAATGCCGAAGATAATCGCCAGGCGCTGGACAAATACACGGTGGATATTACGGAGCTTGCCGAGCAGGGGAAGCTCGATCCAATAGTCGGCCGCGACGAAGAAATCCGCCGCACCATCCAGATTCTGCAACGACGCACCAAGAACAACCCGGTGCTGATCGGTGAACCGGGCGTCGGTAAGACTGCAATAGTCGAAGGGCTGGCGCAGCGAATTGTTAACGGTGAGGTTCCCGAGGGCATTAAAGGCAAGCGCATTTTGTCACTGGACCTCGGTGCACTGCTGGCAGGCACCAAGTTTCGCGGCGATTTCGAAGAGCGTCTTAAAGCCGTAATAACTGATCTTTCGAAACGGGAGGGTCAGATAATCCTGTTTATAGATGAATTGCATACCATGGTCGGTGCGGGCAAGGCCGAGGGCTCGATGGACGCGGGCAACATGCTGAAGCCGGCGCTTGCGCGCGGCGAACTGCATTGCGTCGGTGCGACGACGTTGGACGAATACCGGCAAAACCTTGAAAAGGATGCAGCCCTCGAGCGTCGTTTCCAGAAGGTGCTCGTGGACGAACCGACCGTCGAAGATACGATCGCGATCCTGCGTGGGCTGAAGGAGCGTTACGAGGTGCATCACGGCGTCGAGATTACCGACCCTGCAATCGTCAGTGCCGCAACACTTTCGCACCGCTATATCACTGACCGCCAGCTTCCCGACAAGGCAATCGACCTGGTGGATGAGGCGGGTTCCCGTATCCGGATGGAAATTGATTCAAAGCCTGAATCGATGGACCGGCTCGAGCGTCGCATTATCCAGCTAAAAATCGAACGCGAGGCTCTTAATAAAGAGTCGGATGAGGCTTCCAAGAAGCGGCTTGCCGATCTTGAGTCGCAATTGCAGGAACTGGAAAAGGAATACGCTGATCTCGAAGAGATCTGGAAGTCCGAAAAGGCAGCTATGCAGGGCGCTACGCATATCAAGGAAGAGCTTGAGCGAGCCCGGGTTGAGCTGGACAGCGCGCACCGTGCACAGGACCTGCAGCGTATGTCCGAACTCCAGTACGGCCGTATTCCCGAACTTGAACAGCAGCTTGCCGATGCGTCGAAACTCGAGGCGCAGGATAACCAGCTCCTTCGCAACAAGGTGAGCGACGAAGAGATCGCCGAAGTTGTGTCGCGATGGACCGGTGTCCCCGTCGCAAAAATGCTTGAGGGCGAAAAAGACAAACTGTTGCGGATGGAAGAGGTGATCGCACAGCGCCTGGTCGGCCAGAATGAGGCTGTGACGGCCGTTGCCAACGCGATCAGGCGCTCACGGGCGGGTCTTGCCGATCCGAATCGCCCAAACGGATCATTTTTGTTCCTGGGCCCGACCGGCGTTGGTAAAACAGAACTGACGCGTGCCCTGGCTGAATTCCTGTTTGACTCCGAGGAATCCATGGTGCGCATCGACATGTCCGAGTTCATGGAGAAACATTCGGTTGCCCGCCTGATCGGGGCGCCTCCCGGCTATATCGGTTATGAAGAGGGCGGTTACCTGACAGAAGCGGTGCGGCGACGCCCCTATTCGGTCGTGTTGCTGGATGAAGTAGAGAAGGCGCACCCCGACGTATTCAACGTGTTGCTGCAGGTACTCGATGACGGGCGCCTGACTGACGGACACGGCCGGACTGTCGATTTCCGCAACACCGTCATTATCATGACTTCTAATCTTGGTTCGCAGCAGATTCAGAACCTGGCCGGCGAAGAAAACTATGCGGAAATGAAATTGGCCGTTCTGGAAGTCGTGGGTGATCACTTCCGGCCGGAGTTTATTAACCGAGTCGATGACGTCGTGGTTTTCCACCCGCTGGACAAAAAACAAATTCGTAAAATTGTCGATATTCAGCTTGCCCACTTGCAGCAGCGGCTGGCCGATCGCGAACTGGCGCTGGCGGTCTCAAATGAGGTGATGGACCTGCTGGCCGAGGCCGGTTTTGATCCTGTATACGGCGCGCGGCCCCTGAAGCGTGCCATCCAGCAGCGCCTGGAGAATCCGCTGGCCGAAGCTATACTGCGTGGCGACTTCGTGCCCGGCGATGCCATCAGCGTTGTTATCGAATCGGGCGACCTGGCATTCGCCAAAACAACCCCGGCTGCCGCCTGAAGCCCCGAAAGCTTGATTTTTGCCCCGGACTTAATTAAATAAGGCGCCCCCGGGCCGTCACGGCCGGCGTCTGGTGCCGATCCTGCCTGCGGGAGCATGGAGCAGAAATGCCTATCTATGAATATGAGTGCAGAGAATGTGGCCACGTATTCGATGCGCTGCAGAAAATGAGCGACGATCCGCTCACGGATTGTCCCGATTGCGGCAAGCCTGAATTGCGCAAGCTGCTGTCTGCGCCCAACTTTCGTCTCAAGGGTGGGGGCTGGTATGAGACCGACTTCAAGGACAAGAACAAGCGCAATATTGCGGGTGACGGCGAAAAGTCCGGAAAGCCGGACAAGACTGAATCCGCTTCGTCCGACAAGCCTGGAAAATCCAGTGATGACGCGGCTTCGGGTAAGTCCAAGCCGCCCAAAGAATCAGGGGACTAGCATTGCGCGATACTGGAGGCGGGCTTGTTACCCTGCCCGCAATGAGCCACGATAGCGGTCTGACTGATCCCGACCTGCCGCGCCGACGCTTTTCATGAAACGACTACGCACATACCTCGTAACCGGACTACTGGTCTGGGTGCCGCTGGGAATAACGGTGTTCCTGGTGAAAGTGATGGTCGATTTCATGGACCAGACGCTGCTGCTGCTGCCCGTAAACTACCGGCCCGAAACCATACTCGGTGTCGACATTCCCGGTCTGGGCATAGTATTGAGCGTTGTCGTACTGCTGCTGACCGGCATATTTGCCGCCAACTTCCTTGGCCGCAGGCTCGTGGGTGTGTGGGAATCCATAATGCAGCGGATTCCTTTCGTACGCACGGTGTACTCGGCCGCCAAGAGCTTTGCCGAGGTGGTACTGACTAACAACACCAATTCCTTTAAAGAAGTCCTGTTGATCGAGTATCCGCGCAAGGGTTTGTACAGCATCTGTTTCCAGACGTCGATAAACCTGGGTGAAATTCAGTCGCGTACTGGCGAGGAGGTCATTTGCGTATTTGTGCCCACCACGCCTAATCCGACCTCGGGCGTCATGATTATTGTGCCGAAAGCCGAAGTGATCGCGCTGGATATGGAAGTCGAAGAAGCTGTGAAGATGGTGGTTTCGCTCGGGGTTGTAGTGCCGGAGTGGCCGAAGCGGGTTCGAGCGGCTTCGGAAAAAACGGAACCGCCCAGCTTAGAAAACCAGCCTCCCAAGCCTGCGGTTGCGAAAGACTGGCCGCAGCCTTAACATCCTCGGCCTTTCGGCAATCCTTCACCCTCCGGGTTCTTCCATGCGCACACATTACTGCGGCGACATCAACGCATCGCATAACGGTCAGGAAATTGCTGTCACCGGTTGGGTTCACCGCCGCCGCGACCACGGCGGCGTAATCTTTATTGACCTTCGTGATCGTGAAGGCCTGTTGCAGGTAGTGTGTGATCCTGATACGCCGGAGTTGTTTGCCGAGGCGGAACGTATTCGCGGCGAATTCGTGTTGGCTATTAAAGGCAAGGTGCGGCCAAGACCGGAAGGCACTGTGAATCCGAATATGCCGACAGGCGAAGTCGAAGTGCTTGCAACGGACCTTGGTATCCTGAACGTGGCAGAGACCCCGCCGTTCCATCACGACGAGCATCCGAGTGAAGACCTGCGGCTGCAATACCGTTACCTGGACCTGCGCCGTGAGGAAATGACCGAACGTATCCGTTTGCGGCACGCGGTGACACGCAGCATGCGGAGTTTCCTGGATGACAACGGTTTTCTGGATATCGAAACGCCGATCCTGACCCGGGCAACACCGGAAGGCGCGCGTGACTACGTTGTACCGAGCCGCACGCAACAGGGCAGTTTCTTCGCGTTGCCGCAGTCACCTCAGCTATTCAAGCAACTCCTGATGATGTCGGGGATGGATCGCTACTACCAGATCGCCCGCTGTTTTCGTGATGAAGATTTGCGCGCGGACCGGCAACCGGAATTTACCCAGCTCGATATCGAGATGTCCTTCGTCGGTGAAGACGAAATCATGTCGCTGATGGAGTTACTGATTCGGCACGTGTTTAGCGAGTCTATTAGTGCTGAATTGCCGGCCGACTTTCCGCGCATGAGTTGGGGCGAGGCGATGCGTCGCTTCGGCACCGACCGACCTGATCTGCGCATCCCGCTTGAACTGGTGGATGTGGCCGACCTTATGGACGGCGTTGAGTTCAAGGTTTTTGCCGGACCCGCTGCCGATCCCGAAGGACGTGTCGCGGCGCTTGCACTTCCCGGCGGCGCAGAACTGTCACGCAAGGAAATCGATGACTACACCGATTTCGTGGGCCGGTACGGTGCCCGCGGTCTTGCCTATATAAAAGTGACTGACCCGGCAAAGGGAAACGAAGGCATGCAGTCACCCATACTCAAGTTTCTGCCGGATGCGACTATAAAGGGGCTGGCCGAACGGCTTGAGCTTGCCGCAGGTGACATCGTTTTCTTCGGCGCAGACAAGGCTAACGTCGTTTGCGATGCGCTTGGCGCACTCCGGGTGAAGCTGGGCGAGGATCGCGGCCTGGTGGAAGGTGGCTGGAGTCCGCTATGGGTGGTTGATTTCCCCTTGTTCGAGTTTGATCCGCAGGAGAAGCGCTGGAACGCCCTGCACCATCCCTTCACGGCGCCCGACAGCACCGATGCGGACGCATTACGCGCCGCACCTGGCGAAGCCGGCTCACGTGCCTACGACATGGTGCTGAACGGAACCGAGATCGGCGGTGGTTCTATTCGTATCCATGATGCCGCGATGCAGTCGGCCGTGTTCGATGTGCTCGGGATTGATGAGGCGGAAGCAGAAAATAAATTTGGTTTTCTGCTCAAGGCTCTTAAATACGGGTGCCCGCCGCACGGTGGAATCGCCTTCGGGCTCGATCGCCTGGTCATGCTGATGGCGGGCGCAAACAGTATCCGCGATGTTATTGCGTTCCCGAAAACCCAGTCGGCAAGTTGTCTTCTGACCGACGCGCCAGGACCTATCTCGAGCCAGCAACTGCGTGAAGCAGGCATCCGGTTGCGCAAAACCGACAAAAGCTAAAGCAGTACCCGTGACTGAGCCGACGGTTATCCTGGTGCATGGCCTGTGGATGACGGGTGCGGAGCTTTTCATGCTGAAGAAATGGCTCCGGGCAGATGGCTTTCGTGTGTATCGCTTCCGCTACTCCATGGTTCGCCAACCACTTGGGCACAATATCGTGCGGCTCAATGAGTTTATTCACCGGCAGTCGGGTAATGAAACGCACCTGGTCGGGCACAGCCTGGGCGGCGTGCTCGCACTGCAGACCCTGCAGCGTTTTACCGATCTGCCGGTTGCTAAAGTCGTCTGCCTAGGTTCACCCTTGACCGACACGGTTGCAGGAAGACGCTTCGTAAGTTTTGGGGCGGGCCGCAGAATGCTGGGCAAAACCCTGCCCGAAGCTATATTTGAAGAGCCTCTCAGTGAGTGGAAGGGGAAACAGCCTGTCGGCGTACTGGCCGGCACCCGTGGTTTCGGCATCGGCAGACTGACGGGCCGGTTGCCGCGTCCCAATGATGGCGTGGTAACGCTGGCCGAAACCTGCCTGCCGGGTATTAGCGACCACATGGCGTTATCACTCAGCCATACCGGATTGGTTGTTTCAAAGAAAGCCGCGCGGCAGGTTGCCTGGTTTCTTCGCCACGGAAAATTCAAACGCTAGCAGTGGGTTACAGCTCTGTACGTAGACCGTGGCCTTGATCAGTCCGGTAACCATGATCCAGATCTCGTCGTCGGGGAGATGGCTCAAGTCTACTTGAGTTTTTATATCAATAGTCAAAGAGCGCTTCGGGCGCTTGCCGGGCGTGGGTTCATGCCGGTCCGGCGTTTCGAATGCGGCCCGGGCGGGGCCCGGCGAAGCATGGCCGCCAGGTCGTTCAACGTTGGCGGCCGGGCTGCTAACCTAGCGGGATGACGCACATCGCACACCTGGAAACCGGCCGGCACCTGTACGGTGGCGCGAGGCAGGTGCTATACCTGCTCGACGGGCTGACCGGCAAAGGCGTACAAAGCACTCTTATTTGCCCCCCCGACAGCGAAATATACCTGGCGGCCAACCAGGCAAACCTGAACGTCGTTCCTATCTCGATGGCCGGTGACCTCGATTTTGGCTTCGCGGGGCGCGTGGCTGACTGGCTCGCCAATCACCAGCCCGGCCTTCTGCATGTGCACAGCCGTCGCGGCGCCGATTTCTGGGGTGGTTTGGCCGCGCGCCGTGCAGGTGTTCCGGCGGTACTCACGCGCCGCGTCGATAATCCGGATATCCCGTTCGTAGGTTCATTAAAGTACCGCCTGTACGAGCGGGTAATCGCAATCTCGGATCAGATTCGCACCGAGTTGCGCAGTGCAGGTGTACCGGACGCACAACTGCGGCTGGTCCACAGTGCCGTTCGTGAAGCCAAGCCGCCAGCCTGGACGCGGGAACAATTTCTCGACGCCTTCGACCTGGAGCAGCAACACATCACTGTCTTCTGCGTCGCCCAGTTCATTGCCCGCAAGGGCCACGCTTACCTCCTCGATGCCTGGCCGGAAGTCTTGAGTGAATGCCCGGACGCGCGCTTACTGTTGTTTGGCCAGGGCCGCGAAGAAACATCCTTACGCACGCAGGCGGACCGGCTCGGGATTAGCAATTCGCTTCGCTTCGCAGGCTTCAGGGAAGACCTGCACGAGTTCATGGGCCATGCTGATTTGCTCGTGCACCCGGCGTTACGCGAAGGGCTGGGCGTTTGCCTGCTTGAAGCGCAGGCAGCAGGCATGCCTGTGGTTGCCTCGCGCGCGGGTGGTATACCCGAAGTTGTTGCCGAAGGCGAAACCGGCCTGCTCGTGACACCGGGGCAGGTGGCGGAACTGGCCGGCGCTGTTGTTGCAATGGTGCGGGATGCGGAGCGGCGACAGCGGATGGCTGCGGCAGGCCCGGCACATATAGCCCGGCACTTTTCGGCGGAAGGCATGGTCTCGGGTAACCTTGAGGTTTACCGGGAAGTGCTTGGAGTTTTGTTTAAGTCATGAGTGTCAGCAGCGTACTTGTCGAACGACTGGCCGCGGAACTCGCAGACCGGCACGCGATGATAACGACTGCCGAATCCTGCACGGGTGGCTGGATTGCAAAAACGCTCACGGATGTGCCGGGCAGCTCTGCCTGGTTCGAATACGGTTTCGTGAGTTACGGCGACAACGCCAAGGCTGCGTTGCTGCAGGTTGACAGCAAACTCATCGAGGAGCATGGCGCGGTCAGCGAGAAAGTTGCGGTCGCCATGGTCGCGGGCGCACTCGATCGCTCAGGCGCTGCGTTTGGTGTGGCTGTTACCGGTATTGCAGGCCCGGACGGCGGCACGACGGACAAACCAGTGGGCACAGTCTGGTTCGCGTGGGGCGGCGAAGACCGGGTAACGACAACTCTGTGCAAACACTTCGAAGGTGACCGTGACACCGTGCGGCGCCAGACCGTAACGACCGCCCTGACCGGCATGCTGGAATTCGTAGAAAACAATGGTTGAGAACAATGCCGGCGGATAAATCACACCTGCGGCTGTTCTGCGCACTATGGCCTGGAGATGACGTGCGCGAACGCATTGCCGCAAAGATGGCTGGCGTCATTTCAGAAGCCGGCGGCCGCCCGGTGCCGCCCACCAATTACCACATTACGCTCGCGTTCCTGGGGAGGGTGATTATCACCGACCTCGAGGCCATACAGTCGGCAGCGCGCAGCGTCCCGGTCAGTCCTTTTGAGTTGCGCCTGGCGCGGACCGGTTACTTCCCGCGTTCCAGGATCACCTGGCTCGCGCCGCTGGATTTGCCTGAAGAATTGGCGGGCCTGGTAGATGCGATCTGGACCGAATTGGGCGGCATCGGCATCAGCCGGGAAAATCGGCCCTACCGGCCGCACATCAGCCTGGCCCGGGCTGCGGACGGTTGTCCCTCTGCCGAGTTAGGCGAACCGCTGATCTGGCCGGTGTCGGGCTTTGCACTGGTGGCCTCCGATACGACTCCCGAGGGTTCGGTTTACACCCTGCTGGAACAGTATTCCGCAGACAATTGAGCCTAAACGAAAAGGCCCGGTAAGCTTTCCCGAGGCCGCTTGTTTCTCGGTGAGAAGAATCCTTTACGCGGCTGTCTAGTCCGCTGATCTTGTGGAATAATCGAACCGTTACCGGGTTTTGTTGTTCACTCACACAGAATAGATACCACTATGGATGAGAACAGAAAGAAAGCTCTCGCAGCCGCGCTTGGGCAGATAGAAAAGCAGTTTGGCAAGGGTTCGGTCATGCGTCTGGGCGACGCCGGACCGTTACGGGATATAGAAACAATTTCGACGGGTTGCCTCGGGCTTGATGTCGCGCTGGGTATAGGCGGACTGCCGAAAGGGCGCGTCGTCGAAATCTACGGACCGGAAGCTTCGGGTAAGACAACCATGATGCTGCAGGTCGTGGCCGAGTGCCAGAAAACAGGCGGCACCGCTGCATTTGTCGATGCCGAGCACGCGCTCGATCCGGTATACGCCGAGAAGGTTGGCGTAAACCTCGATGATCTTTTGATCTCGCAACCCGACACGGGTGAGCAGGCGCTGGAAATCACCGACATGCTGGTGCGTTCCGGCGCAGTCGATATTGTTGTTATCGACTCGGTTGCGGCGCTGACGCCCAAGGCCGAGATCGAAGGCGAGATGGGCGATACGCATGTTGGCCTGCAGGCCCGGCTGATGTCCCAGGCGCTGCGCAAGCTGACGGGCAACATCAATCGGTCCAACTGCATGGTCGTGTTCATCAACCAGATCCGCATGAAGATCGGCGTCATGTTCGGCAGTCCTGAAACAACGACAGGCGGTAATGCACTGAAGTTTTACTCATCGGTCAGACTTGATATCCGCCGCATCGGTGCGATCAAGAAAGGCGACGAAGTAGTGGGTAACCAGACCCGCGTCAAAGTCGTCAAGAACAAGGTATCGCCGCCGTTCAAAATTGCGGAGTTCGAGATTCTATACGGCCACGGCGTATCGAAAGAAGGCGAGCTGATCGACCTGGGCGTTGCCAACAACCTGGTCGAGAAATCGGGTTCCTGGTACAGCTATAACGGCGAACGCATCGGCCAGGGCAAGGAAAACGCCCGCCAGTTCCTGATTGAGAATCCGGCAGCCGCGGACCAGCTCGATGGAATGCTGCGTGCGCTGTTAATGCCGAAGGAAGATACCGTTATTGCGGACACGGACGATGATGCCGGACAAGAGGCTGCTGTAGGCGAAGCCTGATGTGAAGGAGCCGGCTGACTCTGCTCCTCCTCCCCGCAATGTCGCGATGAACTGTCTCGCACGCCGCGAACATTCAATCGCGGAACTGCGAACCAAGCTGGCTGCGCGGGACTATAAACCCGAGGATATCGAGACTACCCTGAAGACCCTCGCGGCCGAGGGGCTGGTCAGTGATGAGCGCTTTGCCGAAAGTTTCGTGGCGGCAAGGATGCGAAAGGGACAGGGACCGGTGCGTATTCGCATGGAGCTCAAGAAGCGGGGCGTCGCTGCGGAGACTATTCGACTGCACGTGAACGACTCTGCGCTTGACTGGCATACACTTGCTCGCGAAGTACGGAGCAAGAAATTTGGTACGGCCAAACCGTTCGAATTTACAGAGAAGGCCCGGCAGATGCGTTTTCTGGAGTATCGTGGTTTCACCGGCGAGCAGATAAGTCAGGCTGTCGGCGAAGATTAGTAAGGACGATGGACACAGCAACTTTAAGACAGCGATTCCTGGATTACTTTGAGTCCCGTGGGCACAAGGTAGTCGCCAGTGCGCCGCTGGTGCCGGGTAACGACCCGTCCCTGTTGTTTACCAATGCCGGTATGGTCCAGTTTAAGGACGTGTTCTTAGGTCACGAGAAGCGCAGTTACACCGCCGCCGCCAGTTCGCAGCGCTGTGTCCGGGCGGGGGGCAAGCACAACGACCTCGAGAATGTTGGGTACACAGCCCGCCACCACACCTTCTTCGAGATGCTGGGCAATTTCAGCTTCGGCGATTATTTCAAGGAAGCGGCCATAGTCTACGCCTGGGAGTTCCTGACCATCGAGCTCGAGCTGCCGCCGGAAAAACTCTGGGTCACGGTCTTTGACGACGACGACGAGGCTGCTGACATCTGGCTTGAGAAGATCGGCGTCGATCCCGACCGCTTCGGGCGCATGGGCGAGAAAGATAATTTCTGGGCAATGGGCGATACCGGACCCTGCGGACCGTGCAGCGAGATTTTCTATGATCACGGCCCGGATGTCGCCGGCGGGCCGCCGGGTTCGGCGGACGAGGAGGGCGACCGCTACGTAGAAATCTGGAATCTCGTATTTATGCAGTTTGATCGTGCTGCCGACGGCACGCTTAGCGATCTGCCCAAACCTTCGGTCGATACCGGCATGGGTCTGGAGCGCATTGCGGCCGTCATGCAGGGCGTGCACAGCAACTACGACATCGACCTGTTCCAGGCGCTTATTAAAGCGGCTGCCAAACAAACCGGCTGCAAGGACCTTGAGAATAACTCTCTGAAAGTGATCGCCGATCACATTCGTGCCTGCATATTTTTAATCGTTGATGGTGTATTGCCCGGCAATGAAGGCCGCGGCTATGTGCTGCGGCGAATAATCCGGCGTGCCCTGCGCCATGGCTATGAACTGGGGCAACGTAAACCTTTCTTCCATAAACTCGCGGGCGTGCTAAACGAACTGATGGGTGAGGCCTACCCGGAACTCACCGAAAATGCCGTTCATGTTCAGAAGGTGCTTGCCGGCGAGGAAGAGCGCTTCGATGAAACGCTGAGCCAGGGCATGATTATCCTTGAGAAAGCGCTCACCAGGCTGGATGGCAACGAATTACCGGGTGATGTAGCGTTTACGCTGTACGATACCTACGGTTTTCCAGTTGATCTGACGGCCGATATCGTGCGTGCACGCGGCCTGTCAGTTGATACGAAGGGCTTTGAAACAGAAATGGACAAGCAGCGCGAGCGCGCGCGTAAAGCTTCGAAATTCTCGGCAGCTGATGCCGGGCTTAGGATCGACACGACCACCGAGTTCAGCGGTTACGACTCGCTGGAAGGCTCAGGCACAATCATTGCGATTTTCAGCGATGGCAAAGCAGTCGATGCCATAGAGGACGACAGTCCGGCTCGGCTAGTGCTGGATGTAACTCCTTTCTATGCGGAAAGCGGTGGCCAGGTAGGTGACACCGGCGTGCTGAGTTTGTCGGGGTCGCGCTTTGCCGTAACGGATACGCAGAAAAGTGGCGAGGCGCATCTGCACGTGGGCCGGCTCGAATCGGGTCGTCTTGCTGTTGGCGACCACGTTACATCGGTTGTAGATCCCAGGTCCCGCAGCGCAACCGTGCTGAATCATTCGGCCACGCATTTATTACATGCGGCTTTAAGGCTCGTGCTCGGTACGCACGTTACACAGAAGGGTTCACTGGTAGAGCCCGAGCGCCTGCGCTTTGACTTCTCGCACTACGAAGCGGTAACTGATACTGAACTTACAGAAATCGAAGCACTTGTTAACAGCCAGATACGGGCTAACCGGCCGGCAGAAACCTCGTTAATGAGTTACGACGAAGCCGTTAATTCGGGTGCCGTTGCCTTGTTCGGTGAGAAGTACGGCGACCAGGTGCGCGTGCTGAAACTCGGCGATTTCTCGGTCGAACTGTGCGGCGGCACCCATGTCGCCCGTACCGGCGATATTGGACTGTTCCGGATTGTTTCCGAGACAGGCATCGCGTCCGGTGTGCGCCGTATTGAGGCCATCACCGGGGATCGGGCGCTTGCCAGCGTCAATGAAGATGCGGCGACGCTTAGTGAGCTGGCCGGGCTCGTCAAAGGCAGCCGCGGCGACATCGGCGACAAAGTTCGTCAACTCGTCGAGAAAAATAAGGCGCTGGAGAAAGGCTTCAAAGCCCTGCGCAGCAAGCAGGCGCAGTCGTCCGGCCAGGACCTGGCCGGCGAGGCTCGTGAGATCGGCGGCATACAGGTTTTGGCGGCGCGCATGGACGATGACACCGATGCAGGCGCATTGCGCGAAACGGTTGACCGGATGAAGGACAAGCTCGGCACCGCCGTAGTAGTTCTCGGCGCAGCTACTGCAGACGGCAAGGTACGGCTGGCCGCCGGCGTTACGAAGAACGCAACCGATCGTATACGTGCAGGTGATCTGATAAGCGATATTGCGGACCAGGTCGGAGGCAAGGGGGGCGGGCGACCCGATTTTGCCCAGGCCGGTGGTTCCGATCCGGCAGCCCTCGACCAGGCCCTCGCAGGGGTCGGGCCCTGGGTCGAATCGCGGGTTAATTAGGGTTACCAAACAAACAGCTAATTGACTGGCCGCAATAGAAAAAACGCGCGATTTAGACTCGTTCTTCTCGAAACAGGCTCAATATACCGCCATATCCATGGCCCGTGATTGGAATTTCCGTGTCTTATGTGAGATGGTAGCCCACCGAAACGCATAAGCTATTAAGCTCAAAGAAGAAAAATTACTGCGGTTCATACCCCTCCCGACCTAAACCCTGCGTCGGGAAAGTTCGGGAATCTATCGCAGTCAAAGAGTTGAGCTACGCGGTTCGGCACGGACGCAGATAAAAACAAGGACAGGGGGAGTAGCAGCTATGCTGATCTTGACCAGGCGAGTCGGAGAGACCGTTGTCATCGGGAACGATATTGATGTGACGGTTTTGGGCGTAAAGGGAAATCAGGTCCGTCTCGGCGTGAAAGCCCCGCGTGAAGTGAGTGTGCATCGCGAAGAGATCTACAAGCGTATCAAGGAGGAGGGCGGAGAAACCCGCAAGAGCGGTAATGGTCATGGCCGCAACGGGCATGGTCATCACGGGCACCACGCTACCACGAACGACTAGGTTTTCTTTGATCGTCGATGGTCGCCCTTTCGGGACGACCGTTTTGTATACCCCGGATTTGATGTATCGTAGGCCGCCCCTTGGTGGGGCATGATAGTGCCTGGCTGAAAATCAGGTTTTTATGAAGCTGAGTGGTCGAAAGAGCAATCCACCAGGCTTTGGGCAATCAAGTGCCGCAGAGCGACACATTGCATTGCCCGTTTAAAGGTTCTTAAAAGGCCCTTTGAGGTTCGAATTCAACAAGATTGGAGAGGTGGCTGAGTGGTCGAAAGCGCTCCCCTGCTAAGGGAGTAAGGGTTTAAAAAGCCCTTCGAGGGTTCGAATCCCTCCCTCTCCGCCAAAAAAATAGAAAGCCCCCTTGCGGGGCTTTCTAATTTTTTGTGGGCAGGGAGTGTGGACGAACCCTCTCGGGTTTGACCCGGGTCCGCAAGATGAATCGTGCAGCGATTCAGATAGTGGGGAGAGCGACGCAGCGGCGTAGCCGCGGAGCAGGTAGTGCATCACGTACGTTGTGGACAGCTGTTCACGCTAGCGGACGCGGCAGTAAACTTACTCTATGCTTCAGATTGCTCTTTCGCCAGAAAATCAAGCAACTGATTCCGTAACTCAGTGGGATGCTGAGGTCAAGTATGACCAAGGCGGACCTGCACTTCGTTAGTTTACCGGCAAATTATTCCGGTTTGCCTGTGGTGTGGACTTCAAAACCAAGCTTTTACGTGGTGGCGCTCAGATCCATATTTTGTGATTGCTGCTGTTGCGCTTCAATATTTTTTCGAGTACTGACATCACGAACGGCAAATGCCAAAAGCTTTTCATTTCCATTTTCTATTGGGCTGACGTAGGCCTCCGCAGAAAATCCGGCGCCATCTTTGTGCCGACCAAATAGTTCTGCTCCAATATCAATCATCTGGCTCATCGTTATCTTCAGATACTCCGGGAACCTGGCGGTGAAGAAGCTGGCCGCAGCTTCTTCAGGAATCAGGATGTCGATGCGTTGCCCCAGAAGCCCTTCTGTCGAGTAACCAAACAGGCGCTCTGCCTGAACATTGAGAAGCACGATTTCGCTTTTTTCATTGGTCATGATAATGGCATCCGGCGTCGCCTTCAGGAAGCTTGTCTACCTCACTTCAGCTTGCTTCAGATCAGTGATGTCAAAAAGGCACCCATAGCAATTGAAAATTACGTCATCATCCTCTATGCGGAATGTTTTTAGATACCGGCGTAACCACCGGTACTCACCATTTTTGTGTTGAAATCGCTTCTCTTCGATAAATTCTTTCCCGTACCAGAATTCGTTGCCGTCACTTGCATACTGCGGTCTGTCTTCTTCGTGTATCAGGCTGGCAAATAAGTGCGGGTTTGCCTCATATTCTTCCATCCTATATCCCAATATTTCTTCAATCTTGGTGTTTTCAAATATAACCTTGGGAGACTTACCTGACCGAAAGACGGTTGCACCATAGAAAACTGCCGGAATCATTGACAGGAGAGTTTCGTCCTTGGATACGCGTTTACGAAGATCGGTATTAGATTTTTTTACGGTATTTGATTCGCTTAACAGCGCTTGTGCCGCGGACAGCCATTTATACAAACCGATGGCGACGAGCAGCAAACCGACTACGATCGCGATGGGACTCAGTGCAATAAATATACCCCTGATGGAGTTGGGCAAGGATTCTTGAATCGAAACAGACACAAGCACCAAACCTACGATTTCCCCCAACAAAAATGTGGCGAAGCCAAGTATAAGATAGCGCCAGCCATCACCACCCTGCGCAATCTCCGCGTTCCGGGCACGCCACAGAAGAGCAAGGCCCGTGGCGGTAGCTAAACTAATTAGAGCACTTGAGATGATATGCATCATATTCTTAACCCCTCTGGTGGTGTTTTCGCCTAGAGAAAAGGTATGGCCTTTCCAGAAACGGAATTCGGCGCGCGCAGGCAGAGCCTGTCCCAAACTTTAGGCCGCTTTAATATGTGTTGGATTTGAGCAGACCTATGTATATCCCCGATGGCCGGGATATGGTCTGCGGCGCGTCGCGACAAATAGTTATTCATTTGCATCCTCTTTCGGGTCGACCAGTTCCCAATGGCACCGATGCAATAGTCAATACAGTTAACCTGCCAATGAATTCTACATAATCAGCCTACAATAATTTATCTCTAATAAATATAGGTTTTTTCTCAAAAATTACTCAACTGCGGGTAGTATCTCGACCACCCTTGCCCTCGTCAGACCCCGGCCCGGGTCCAGCGGCAGCTCACCGACAACCCTGAACCTGTCCGGCAGGTCGTCGCGTGAGTTCAGTTCGAAATACAGTCGTGGCGTATTCTCTTTAACGTACTCGGTGCTGGTCAGCGCCGCTTCCCCGTCGCGTATACCGTAAAACTTCAGCATGCGTGCGAACACATACCGTGTATTCTCGGGCGCCTCTTCGAGCAGTTCTTCCGGGCTGAGTTCCAGCAGGTATTCCATCTCTGCGATCTTCTCTTCGTGCTGTGGCGTCATCAGGAAGTTATTGGCAATAACCGTGCACTCTGTATGGAAGCGTATGTAGTGGCCGAAGTTGTTATCGGCCAGCGCGATCCCGGGATTATCCTGGCAGCGTTCCGTCAGCGGGGCGAAGAGGGTGTAAACATCCTGGTAACCCGGGTCGAGGCCGAGTGCATACTTTGTGAACAGCTTGCTCTGTGCCGCTGGTTGAAATGCAATCGCGAGGATCAGCAATCCGATGCCAAAAGTAAGCAGCGGTCTGCGGTTGGTTACGCTAAGTTTTTCGTTGGCCAGTAATACCCAGCCCAGGATCAGTGCGAAACTGCCGAAGTAATGCAGGCGAAACTGCATCAGCAGGAGTGCTACGCCGAATACGACCATGACGGACAGAAAGAGTTGTGTCGCATCACGTGCCTGCCAGCCCCGGTAGATATAGACGGGTATCAACAAGGGTGCGAGCAGCCCGATCGGCGAGTAGTAACTGATCGCTTCCCATAATCCCTTGTCGGTCAGCATCTGTATCGGGCTGCGGGCTTCCATGACCCGGTCCAGCAGGGAGATATTGCGGGTAAGAAATGCCGCACCCCCGATGGTTTCTCCCCATATCGGTATCAGTAACGCAATGCCAACTACCGCCAATGTGACAAGTTTCACCGGGCTGAAACTGAAGCGCGCAAAACAGGAGATCAAGAGGGTTGAAATTGCAGCGATGTAGAGATGGAACCACGACAGTACCGAAAACTGGAATTGCCCTTCGCGGAAAGGTTCTGAAGGCAACAGCGCCGCAGCCGTCGCCAGCACGAGTGCGGTTGCTAACGCCAGCACCGCTTCACGCGGTGGTGACTGATCGCGCAGCCAGAGAATAAACAGGCAGAAAAGTACCGGCACCTGCAATATAAAGAGCCCTGTGTGAAAGGCAGGTGCAATGCCCAGCGTTACGCCCAGCAGCGCGGCCCGCGAGACGCTGCCGGGTCCCTTGAGCCAACGCAAAGCGGTAAGGAGCGTCAGGAGCACAAAGCTGTGCTCCATAAAGTGATGATCGATAATGCCAACCCCGTGAAGTAATTGAGTCAACGGGGATACGGCGTAACCAACACCAACCAGCGCGGACCAGTGCCACGGCAATCGGAGTACGACAAGAATACCGACCAGCAAAGCCATGTTCACAAACACCCAGTAAACCGGCACGTGGGTCAGGAATGCCATCGAGTCAGTGGCCGGGCTGAGTACTTTTACGCCCTGTAATGCTTTCGCCATGCCCCAGTCATACGCCCAGGGCCAGGTCAGCCAGCTTCCCTCCGGCACATGAATGCTTTTGTCGAACTGGTAAAGGCCGCCGGGCGATTCCGCGGCATCGAGAATACGGCGTGCGTGATAAAAAGAGTCGTTGCCGGCGGGAACCCATGTCCCCTCAGCATAGGATGCACTGGTTAATTGCAGTGCCACCAGGGCCGCGATGAACGAGCAAATCGCCCAGATACCCAGATACTGCGCCTGTCGGCTCATGCTGACGCCCCTGTCAGAAAGGTAGGCAGTGTGTGGCAGGCCGTCAGCCTGCCGTCCGGAACGCAGGAATTATAGGTGGCTCCCGGGTTCGGTTCCAGCGGTGTTCGGCAAAAGAATCGGGCAATAACGGATAGGCCATCGGAAAGCGTTGACTGCAAGCGAAATATGAATGGATACTTCGCGTCCAGCTTAACGCCCGTAAAAAGGAATAAAAATGAAACTCTATGGCGCTATTGCTTCTCCTTACGTAACCAGGGTGGTCATGTTTGCCCGCCTTAAAGGTATCGACCTGGAACTGGTTGACGCGCCCGGCGGCCCGCGTTCTGATGACTACCGCGCGATCAACCCGATTGCGAAGATCCCGACGCTGGTCGTTGACGGTCAGTCCATCGCGGAATCCGAAGTCATTTGTGAATACCTGGAAGACGCTTTTCCCGAGCCCGCCGGGTTACCGGCCGACATCATGGATCGTGCAATCACGCGCATGGTGTCGCGTATCGTCGACCTTTATGTAGCGCCGCATGTTTCATCGATGGTGCGCCAGGTCAATCCCGAAAAACGGGATCAGGCCGTGGTCGATGCAGCACACGAAAGCTTAAAGGCTGCATTTGGCTACCTCGAGCATTTCATGGGTTCGGGTCCGTTTGCCGCGGGTGATACGCCCACACTCGGCGATTGTTCCGCGGCGCCGTACATGATGCTGACGAAAAAGGTTGTATTTGATAACTTCGAAGAGATCGCCGACCCAACGGAAGGCGACGGCCGCCTCGCAACTTGGTGGCAGGCCATCCAGGGGCACGATGTGTGTTCGGCAACGGTGGACGAATACGGTACAGCAGTAGACGGTTTCCTCAGCTACCTGCTTGGTCAGATAGCCAAGCGAGCCTGACCTGTGAAACTCTATGGCGCGCTGGCATCGCCGTATGCCGCGCGGGTACACATGTTTGCGATGCTCAAGGGCATTGACCTGCCACTCGAGTCCGCGCCGGGCGGCATGGGATCGGATGAGTACAAGGCCATCAATCCCACGGGCAAGGTGCCGGCCCTCGACACGGGTGCAGGCTTGATCGCCGAATCCGAGATCATTTGCGAATACCTCGAGGAAAAATACCCGGAACCGGCGCTGCTGCCCGCCGATCCGGTGCTGCGCGCCCATTCGCGCATGGTTTCGCGTATCACTGACCTGTACGTGGCGCCCCACAACTCGGGGCTGATACGGCAACGTAGTCCCGCAGCTCGCGACCAGGCTTTCATCGATGCAGCTGCCGGAAATTTTGCGAATGCATTTGTTTACCTGTCGCACTTCATGGGGCCCGGCCCGTTCGCGGCCGGTGACCAGCCGAGTATCGGTGACTGCGCTGCCGCACCTTTTATTATTCTCCTCAAGCAGAGCGTGTTCCCGCACTTCGAAGAAATACCCGACCCCACCGAGACCGACCCGCGGCTCAAACAATGGTGGGAAGCGCTGCAAGATCACAGCGGATGCCAGGCCGCGGTGAGCGAGCTCGACGAAGCGCTGGAAAAATTCCTGAAATACCTCATGGGGCGCCTCGGCCTAAGCCAGTAAAGGGCTGCCGCTCAATTCCCGGCCTTATATCCGGACGCTTTCTTGTGACCGGGTTGGCGGTTTACCTGCGGCCGGGATGTCAGAATTTACGGGTTAGACAGGTGACAAGGCCATGACTGACACTGTCATTACACGCATCATGAAAAAGTTCAGGAAGGCGGATCCAATGGAAACGTTGGAGGCGCCCAGGGAGGCGTGGACCCAGTCGGACGAGGAGCACGGTGCGACGACCAAGCTGATGATGAGTCTTGGTTCCGAGGAAATTGGCGGCGCGCCGGATACACCCTGGGGACGCCAGGAAAAATCTATAGAGCATAAGCATCAGTACCTCGATGCGGCAGGCGAACCGGTGCATACCGAGATACAGCCCATCCTGACCGAAGAGCAGCAGATAAAGCTTGAAGATGAGCGCAAAGATACCCGCGAGCGCAACAATCACGGCAAGAAAACCGACGGTGGCGGCGGTTTCAATCCCTACGAATAAACCCCGGTTCCGGCTACTGCGGTAGCATAAGCCCTGAATTCAAGCGATCCTGCCCTGTGGGGAGTATCGGTCTGAGCGATTGATAAATCTTTCAATCTTCGTCAGTCTTTACGGTCACTGAAAAAGAGCCGTGTACCTAATAAGGACGGGGGAATACCTATGAAGCTCTTGCTAAAGATTGTGGGCGGCTTTCTACTGCTGATCGTTGCACTGGTTGTGTGGATGGCGATCGTGATGTCACCCACGATTCCGGAAGATACTTTCGATCTGCAGCCGGCCGATGCCGTCGGCGGACTCAACGTCATGGTATTCGGCGCGACAGGCAATCTCGGGCGTGAAGTGGTTGCTGACCTGGTAGAGCAGGGTGACAAGGTTACGGCCTTCGTCCGCAGTACCTCCGATCGCAGTGCGCTGGAGCCCCTGGGTGTGGAGTTCGTGGTTGGTGATGCGATGGAACTCGATACCATTGTCGCAGCGTTCGAGCAGGGCGAATACGATGCGGCTATCGCCACAATCGGTTCTTTCCGGGCGGAAATCCCGCCGGACTACGTCGGTAACGCAAATATTGCCGATGCGGCGAAAGCGACCGGGGTGAAACGGATGATTCTGATCAGCACCGTCGGTGCGGGTGACAGTTACGATGCCGCACCCCTGCCGTCACGCATCGTGCTGAGTAAAATTCTGCCATTGAAAACGCAGGCGGAAGATCATCTGAAGGCCAGCGGCCTCGATTACACGATTATCCGGCCCGGCGGTCTGCCCTACACGACGAACAGTACCGGCCGTGGCTTTCTGAGCGAGGATCGCAGCACCATGGGTTTCATCCTGCGTGCGGACCTTGCAAGATTAATCATCGGCGTGCTCCACGACAGCAGAACAATCGGCAAGACCTTCGCAGCGGTGGACCCGGAACTTAGCTATCCGGGTGATACCGGAGAATAAAGCACGGTCCTCAAGACCAGGAGTAAATGATGCACCGTATGAAAAAGCTGTTTACCGTTTTATTGTTCACGGCGCTTGCCGTGCCGGCCCTCGCGCAGGAGACGCTGACGATGGAAGCGCTGCGGGCAGCCGATTACATGAAGGGCAAGCAGACCTTCCAGGGCCGCTGCAGTGCCTGCCATACGCTGGCGGATGACAGCGGTGATATCACCGGACCTAACCTGTGGGGCATGTTCGACCGGGTTGTCGGTACGAAGGAGGGCTATTATTTTTCGGACGCCCTGGTCAATGCCGGGTTCGTGTGGAGTCCGGACAAGATAGATGCGTGGCTGGCCGACCCGGAGGGGTATCTGCCCGGCAATTTTATGCGCATTCCTGAAGCTGTTGCGGACAGGGACAGGCTCAACCTGATTTCCTTCATGCTGATCGAGACGGGCGCGGTTGACTGGCCGCGACCGGAAACCAACTTCGCGAACGCGCAGCAGGACATGAGCAAGCCGCCATCGGAACGATTTCCGAGTTTCTGGAACCACCTGATGTTCAACACGGTGAATTACCGCTGGGAGAATGGGGTCGCCGGTGAAGACTTTCCGTTCGAGGCTTACAACAAAGCCGATGGTACCATCGCGACGAATGTGGAAAACATGTTCGGCTTCTGGTACATAAACGACAAGAATTTTTTCTGCTATGCGCTTACCGGGATGCCGGTGGGGGTCGGACACATGGTGGAGTGTTTCCCGGTCGCCGCGATGGCGATACCGCGTTTCGCGGATGAGCTCTGGACATCGAAGCCGCAGCCCGACGTGATACTGCACGGCGGGATGTTGCCGGGCAGACCTGACTGGGTTGAGACGCGGCTGTACCCTGAATAAGATCGCTATCAGGTTCGACTATAGCGACGCGAACAGCTCTTCCTGCTGCTTGCGTTGCGCGCTGTCCGGCAGCCTGCCCTTACCTGCGCCCATGTTGTCCTCTACATGTTTTGCCTTGGTCATGCCGGGTATTGCGCAGGTCACTGCCGGGTGAGCGACCACGTACTTCAGCATGTATTGCGCCCAGCTCGAGCAGTCGAACCCGGCGGCCCATGCCGGCAGCGATACGTCGGCTACTTTTTTGAACAACCGGCCACGCCCGAACGGCCGGTTCACGAGCACCGCCGCCTTGCGATCGATCGCCGTGGGTAAAATACGTTCTGCCGCCTGCGGTTCTCCTAATGAATAGTTCACCTGGATGAAATCAAGCGGGAAGGCATTCATGAGCCGTTCCATTTCTGCAAACTGGTCGACGCGCGATGTTGTGATACCGACGTAGCGCAGCAGGCCTTTGTCTTTCCAGTCGAACATGGTCTCGAGCTGGTTGTCGGCGTCGCGCATGTTGTGCACCTGCATCAGGTCGAGCTGATCGGTCCCAAGTTTGGTGAGCGAGTCCTCCATGCGAGCAATGCCTTCCTCGGTGCCGGCGCGGTCGACTTTCGTCGCCAGGAAGAATGCATCGCGTATGTCCAGTTCCTCAATCAAGATGCCCAGCACAGTTTCGGAGGTCCGGTAGGCCGGCGCGGTATCGATCACACGACCGCCGAGTTCGTTGAAAGTGCGCAACGCGTTGCGCAAACCGGCGGTTTCCTCGGCGGTTCCTCCTGCGACCCAGCGATTGGTGCCGATGCCGATGACCGGCAGGTTTTCACCCGAAGCCGGGACGGCGCGGGTAATCAAATTGTTGTTTGCGGCAAAGGTCGTGCCCAGCCCCAGCCCCAGCCCCATTAAGGCGCCCGTGCTTGCGCTCGCCGCAATCAGCTCTCGTCGGTTCAGCTTCATAGGATCCCCCGCCTGGCGGGCCTGTTATTATTATTTCACTATATGAAACAAGCTCTTGTGTACCCGTGTCAAGTCCAAAAAAGGGGTCCGCACCCCGCCGAAATCGTGTGTTTACGGTCCTTTTGTGGCACATTCACGTTTGGCGACGGTTTTTTAAGCCGTTTTTTTTGATGTGCGCGGCCTGAATAAGCCACTCCGGTAACAGAATTAATGACTGTATTGAATGACTTCCGCCTGCGGTTGGGGGATGACGAGTACCTGCCCCTAATGCTGGGCGGCATGGGCGTGGATATTTCGACGGCCGACCTCGCCCTGGAAGCCTGTCGCCTGGGAGGTATCGGGCATCTATCGGATGCGATGGCGCCATGGGTGTCCGATCGTAAATTCAAGACGCACTTCACCAAGACAAAATCCGGTCGCTACAAATTCAATCGCGACAACGTCGACAAATCCGAGATCAAGTTCAACCTTGAAGAGCTGTACAACGCGACGCTTAAAGTGGTGTCGGCTGCCGTCGAACGCAAAACCGGTGACGGTGGTTTGTTCATCAACGTGATGGAGAAGCTGACCATGGGTGCCGCTGCAGATACCCTGGGTACACGTCTCAGGGCAGCTCTCGATGCAGGCATCGACGGGATAACACTGTCCGCTGGTTTGCATAACGCCACCCTGAAACTGATCAAGGATCACCCGCGTTTTCACGAGGTAAAGATCGGTATCATTGTTTCCAGTGTGCGTGCGCTGAAGATTTTTATTCGCTCTGCGTTGAAGATGGACCGTTTGCCCGACTATGCGGTCGTAGAGGGCCCGCTGGCGGGCGGCCATCTCGGCTTTGGCGAGGACTGGGCTGACTTTGACCTGAAGAAAATTGTTCCCGAAGTGCTTGACTACGTTAAAGACGAGAAACTCGATATCCCGGTTATTCCTGCGGGCGGCATTTTTACCGGTACCGACGCAGTTGAATACATGGAAATGGGTTGTGCCGCTGTGCAGGTTGCCACGCGTTTCACGGTGACCGAGGAATGCGGACTGCCCGAGAGGGTCAAGCAACGTTACCTGGCGGCGGAAGAGGAAGACATCGTAGTAAACAGCCTGTCGGCAACCGGTTACCTGATGCGCATGCTGAAATACAGCCCGGCCATCGGTTCGAATTACAAGCCGCAATGCGAGCCGCTGGGTTATACCCTGAGCAGCCAGGGCACCTGTCTCTATCTCGACGCTTACCATGCCACGGGTTTCGACGAGAACGGCAAGAAGCTGCCCGTGGAAGACAAAATCTGCCTTTGCCATCACTTCGGGCAGCACAATGTCTGGACCTGCGGGCAAAATACTTATCGCCTGAAGGACACCACCAACAAGCTGCCCGACGGCAGCTACCAGCTCCTGACAGCAGAGCACGTCTTTAACGACTACCTGTACAGCGAGAACCACAAGATCGCATTGCCCGAGCTGCAGGCCGTCCGGGCCTGACACTTTTTCCCGCACTTTTTTGATCTGCACCCGGTAACTGCTGCGGGCATTCAAGCGTCATTATTCGTTCGAGCAAACCTCTGGGTAAGTAATACCCACATGGAATGATATACTTCGGCCGCCTGGGCTGACGGGATGAAGTGAAGATGGAGCCTGGCACCCAAAGTGCCCTGGAACAGGGCGATGGGTATCCTGATCCTAATCGTGCAGTCATTCCCGGGGATTCCGTCGAAGCCGAAGCCACCCAGGTTTCGGAGGGTGCCGATCAGGAAGATGTCTCCCGGGCCACGCCACGCGAGATTACCCTGAAGTACACGCGAAAAATTCTAAAGCGTGGATTGGTTCTGTTGATTGTCGGCTACATCTCGCCGCCTGTCCTGATCCTGTTTTTGGTAACCGGCATATACGATGTTGTTCGGCATGGCCAAAACCTGGCCGAAGTCTTTCACCGGTATTTCCTGATCAACGGGTCCCTGGCCTGGCTTTTCAGCCCGATCAATGCCCTGGTTGACATTCTGAGCCTGCCCAACATCAACAAGAAGATATACAAGCTGACCGATTTCCCCGCGTCATACCAGGAAGAAATCAGGACGGTCACGGAAGGTTGTCCAAAAGAAGAGATCATTGCGGAAGTATCCCGCCGATCGGGATCGGATCCGAGAAGCATGCTCATCTATCAATGGTATGGATACAAGAACCCGGGAGTGAGGAGCGAACTCTTCCAGCAAGACTTCAAACATATACTCACCATCGGCGTCTCCACCTTTCAGAAACAGAAGGGCACCAAACGGCACTTCGGCTGGCTGCGCGCTGGTATCCGTGTCTTGTATAACATCGACGACCTGACCGATGATCGCGCCTTCATCAACGTGAACGGAATACGTCACACGTGGAGCAAAGACGGGCCACTGTTTATCTTCGACAATACTATCCTTCATCAATCATTAAATTTGACGGACAAGGATCGACACTGCCTGTTTATCGATATTGTTCGGCCATCCTATTTTTCGGGGCTGATAAGGGGCTTCATTGTGCTCTTCGGTATTGTTGCAGCACGCCTCTCCCTCCTGAAGCATTCCTCGAAATGGCGCATGATCTGAAAGCAGGGGCCGAACCGCGATTATTCAGCCTTCGGTAAAGTCACGGCAAAACTCGTATTATTTCTCTAAACCTCTTTCCACGCTTTCAACTTCTCGCCGAACTTGTTATCGACTATCGTCCAGATATCCGGCGCGCCCTTTTCTAAAAGCGCCCGGTTGGTTTCCGGGAATACTTCCTGACCGCCTTCGCCCGGAATCTGTTTCGTCGCATCGATCACGATCTTGCTGGTCTTCTGGTACTCAATCTGGCTTGGGTCGGTCATCAGCCCGAAGGCATTTTCGAGTATCTCGCTGGCCGGCGAGGGCTGCCAGCGTGAGCCAACCGCAAACAGCATCTCGAGAGGGTCCAGGATATTGATATCCTTGTCGACCACGATAATGACCTTCGCGATCGGGTTGCTCTTGGCGATCGCGAGCCCTGATTTAAGTCCTTCGCCCGCTTCCTGTTTGTTGATGCTCATGAAAATAACACCCATGCAATATTGCGGCGTCTGGTAGGCGACAAGGTTGGGTATGCGCTTTTTAAGGAAATTCTCGTACAGCGCATCCATCGGCGCCGTAATCATGCCGCGCTGCATGCCGGTGAAGGCGTTCATCATCCACGGATTTTTCCGGTGGGTAACTTTAGTTACATTAATAACGAAGTTTGTTTCCTTGCGCGGTCCGAGATAGCCAAACATCTCACCGAACGGTCCTTCGGGGCGCATCGATGCATCATCGAGCGGTACCTCACCCTCGATAACCATTTCGCAGTGCGCGGGAACCAGCATATCGTTGGTGTCGCACCGGACGACATCCACGGCTTTACCGCGGAAGCCACCGGCTACCGCCAGTTCATCAACCGGTTTCGGACCGAAGCGCGGCGCTACACGCGTGCCGCTGATCATCCAGACCATCGGATCCTGGCCGAGCACCAACGCAATCGGCAGGGTCGCTTCGCCGCGTTCCTTTGCATTCATCAGCATCTTGTAACCGGTCTGGTTCGGTTCGGGATTCAGCGCCAGGTAGCGTGGCCCGCGCAGCGCGCACCTGTAGGTGCCATAGTTGTTGCCCATATCCGGATCTGACGTGAATACGGAAGCCGTGTTTACGTAGCGGCCGTCGTCGTAGGGGTTGGTTTGCATGAAGGCAAATTTCGTCAGGTCTATGTCGTCACCTTCGAGCGTAACTTCTTTACACGGCGCATCTTCGCGTGCAAGTTCAACCGGCGGTATCTCCGGGTACTTGCCGTCGTTTGCCTCGAGAATCTCCGCCATCAGGTCTTTAACGGCCTGGTAGTTCTTGTAGTGTTCGCGCGGCTCCGGGTCCAGCCCAAAAGCGATACTGTCGGTATTCCAGTGGCCCTGCATGTTGGCAAGCACCGGACCCTTGTACCATTTACCGCCTATCTTCACTTTCTCGAACAAATAACCGGGCGCACCGTACTGGCCGAACATGTCGGTCGAGCGAAACACAATACCGGTCGCTTCGTACTGATCCTGATTTATCTCCGGAAACCTGATAAGCAGCCCATGTGCGTCCAGCGCGGCGACCCAGTCGCGGATCGAATCGAAGGGCGGCGTCGGTACAGGCCCCGTCGGTTTCTTGCCGGAAACCGGAGTGCCCTGCGACGCGATGGAACTGCAGCCGGCCGTGAGGGCGGCAATGCCCGTGGTTGCGGCGAGGAACTGGCGGCGGTCCACCTGTTGTTGGTCATCCGATAGGTCATCACGATCTGAATCTGTCATCTGAGGTCTCCGGCGAGGTTGTTTGATTCTTGCTGTAGGTTTGTTCGTCAGGTTGGTTCTTATAGACTAATTCTGGCGCAACTATTTCTATCCGGGTGCAGAGATGAAGCCCATGACCACAGGTTGCGCGTGACCTGCATAAGACCGGCATACCGGCCCAAGCCGCACCGAACCGGACCGCAGGGCGGTAGGCCCGCGCCCGAAATACGGCCAGGTTTTGGCGCAGCGGCCCCGGGGGCGTTATGCTGCGCAGGGGAAAGCCGGAGAAAAATAATGAAAGCAGCCGTGCTGGACGAATTCGGCCCTTCGTCCGTAATACAAATCAGGGACATACCGAAACCAACCGTCAGCGACGGTAAGGTGCTCGTAGAGGTCCATGCGACCAGCATCAACCCGATCGACTGGAAGATGCGCGACGGCCAGATGGCTGCCCGCTTCGGCGAGGATTTTCCGATGGTGCTGGGCTTCGACTGCTCCGGAGTGGTTGCCGATGTCGCCGCGGATGTCAGCGGTTTCGAAGTCGGTGACGTGGTGTTCGGACGTTCGGACCTCGGCACCGGTGGATGTTATGCCGAATATGCGGAAGTGAGCGCCGGCACGCTCGTCAAAAAGCCCGACCAACTCAGCCACGAAGAAGCGGCCTCGATTGTCCTGGTCGGCCTCACGGTTATTAACGGATTGATCCGGTGCGTGAAAGTGCAGCCCGGTCAGAAGGTGCTGATCGTCGGCGCTTCAGGCGGTGTCGGTACGCTGGCCGTGCAAATCGCCAAGAACGTCGGCGCACACGTCACCGGCGTGTGCAGCGGTAAAAACGCTGACCTGGTCGCGTCGTTAGGCGCCGATGCCGTGATCGACTACACGCAAGAGAACGCACTCGAGACCGGCCCCTACGACATCGTTTACGACACTGTCGGTGTCCACCAGTACGATGAAGCCAGGCAAGCGCTGACCGACGATGGGATTTACCTGACGCTCGTGCCGGTCCCCGGTATCGACTTTTTTATCCCGGGCCAGTCCGAGTTCGAAAAAGGTAAAGGCTATTTCGTTGCCTGGACGACGCTGACCGAAGACATCGAACAACTCGCCGCCTGGGTGCGCGAGGGCAAACTCCGGCCGGTGATCGACAGCGAGTTCACACTCGACCAGATCCGCGATGCGCACGAGCGCAGCCAGACCGAACGCGCGGTAGGCAAGATCGTGGTCAGGGTGCGCGACTAAACATTATGGCCAAAGACTACGAATCTGCGTTCCGGCGGTCGATCGAATCGCCGGAGGAATTCTGGGCGGAGCAGGCGGAGGGCATTTCCTGGGATAAACCCTGGGACACAGTGCTCGACGAATCGAACCCACCTTTTTATCGCTGGTTCGCGGGCGCGCGCCTGAACACCTGCTACAACGCACTCGACCGGCATATCGAGGCAGGCAGGGGCGACCAGCCGGCACTTTATTTCGACAGCGCAATGACAGGCGCCAAAAGAAAATACACCTTCAGCGAGCTGCGCGACGAAGTCGCGTTATTCGCGGGGGTGCTCAGCAGGCAGGGAGTAGCCAGGGGTGACCGGGTCATTATTTACATGCCGATGGTGCCAGAGGCGTTAATTGCGATGCTGGCCTGCGCGCGTCTCGGCGCTGTGCATTCGGTCGTGTTCGGCGGCTTTGCGGCGCGGGAACTCGCGACCCGCATAGATGACGCCGCGCCCAGGCTCGTGGTTGCCGGCAGTTGCGGGCTCGAGCCGGGCCGCATCGTGGAATACAAGCCGCTGCTCGACGAAGCGATCGAGATTGCAGCAAACAAACCCGGGTGCTGCATCATCCTGCAGCGGGACGAGTGCCGCGCCGAGATGAACGAGCGTGATATCGACTGGCAGGAGGCGCTGCAGGATGCCACCCCGCACGACTGTGTATCCGTGGAAGCAACGGACCCCCTCTATATTTTGTACACATCGGGCACGACGGGTCAGCCCAAGGGCGTCGTGCACGACAACGGCGGCCACGCCGTTGCGCTGAACTGGACGATGGAAAACGTGTACGGCGTAGGCACCGGCGACGTGTTCTGGGCGGCTTCCGATGTAGGCTGGGTCGTCGGGCATTCGTACATCGTGTACGGGCCACTGTTGCGCGGCTGCACGACGGTGATGTTTGAGGGAAAGCCGGTCGGTACACCCGACGCCGGTGAGTTTTGGCGCGTTATTGCGGACTACGGCGTTAACGTCATGTTCACGGCGCCCACGGCGATCCGTGCAATCCGGCGCGAAGACCCGAGCGGCGAACTGTTACGCCATCACGACCTGTCGCAATACCGCACCCAGTTCGTTGCCGGTGAGCGCTGCGATCCCGAAACATTGCTGTGGACCCGCGAACTACTCGGTGTGCCCGTACTGGACCACTGGTGGCAGACCGAAACGGCTTGGGCTATCGCGGCGAACGCGGCCGGACTGACCACGGGCGAAGTAAAAGCCGGTTCCGCAGGCAAGGCGATGCCGGGCTGGGATGTGTGTATCCTCGACGACGAAGGCAGCGAGCTGCCGCCCGGCGGGCAGGGTGCGGTGGTCTGCCGCCTGCCGATGGCGCCGGGCGCATTCCCAACACTCTGGAATGCGGATGACCGTTTTATCGACTCGTACCTGAACGAGTTCCCCGGTTACTACCAGACCGGCGACGCGGGACTCATGGATGAGGACGGTTACCTCTACATCATGAGCCGCACGGACGACGTTATTAACGTTGCCGGCCACCGCCTGTCCACGGGCGCCATCGAAGAAGTACTGGCCACGCATACCGACGTCGCCGAGTGCGCGGTAACCGGCATACACGATGAACTGAAAGGCCAGGTGCCGATGGCATTCCTGGTGCTCAAGGCAGGTGTCGAACGAACGGAAGCCGACCTCGTCGGTGAGACCGTGCAGCTCGTGCGCGACAAGATCGGCCCGGTGGCCGCGTTTCGTAAAGCGCTGGTGGTTAAACGCCTGCCGAAGACCCGGTCCGGTAAAATCCTGCGGCGCACCCTGCGCAACTTAGTGGACGGCGACAACTACAGCGTGCCGCCCACGATCGACGACCCGGCAATACTGCAGGAAATCGAGGACCGCCTGGGCGCGGCCGGTGCGGCCTGAGTTAATAGGATAAGAAAATGACTAAGGAAAACCCGATCGAGCAGTACATGGCGCTCGCGCTGCAGCCGGTTATGGTGGGCGCGCACAAGCGTGCGGATATCGGGCGCAACCTCGAGCATATAGCGGAGCTGTCTTTCGCCGCGAAGAACGTGACCGAGATCGAGCTGCCGGTGCGCCTGTACACCTTGCCCGAAGGCGCGTTGCAGGGTTTTACGGATGAAATATTCGACTGGGATCACGTTGACTACATTAAGCGGATGGCAATTGACCTTCCCGGCAAGGAAACCGGGTTCCTGGCCGATCTGGCGCGTGGCCTGAATGCTTATATCATCGCGCAGGCCAAGGTTACCCATCCCGAGTTCCCCGAACGTTTCTTTAACTGTGCATTTGCGATTTCACCGGAAGGCGAAATTGTGCACAAGCATTACAAGCTCCAGGTATTTGCCCGCGAGCATTCGACGGTGCCGCATGACCTGTGGGACAGGTGGACGGAGCTCTACGGTGAAGGGCTCGATGCTTTCTTCCCGGTTACCGACACCGACATCGGGCGTATCGGCTGCCTGATCTGCATGGAGGGTAGTTTTCCGGAAACGGCCCGTGGCCTGGCGATGAATGGAGCAGAGCTGATTTACCGGCCCAGCTACCCTGAGCCTTATGTGTCGAACGGCCTGTGGGAAGTGCAGAACCGTGCCCGTGCACTCGACAACACCTGTTACGTGATTGCACCCAACCCGGCTTCTTATGCGCCGGCACCGGAAAGCGCGTTCCCGCTGGATATGTTCGGCGGGCAGTCCATGATCGTCGATTACCAGGGCCGCCTGATCGCGAACCATACGTCGGGTGGGGCGGCATCCTATGCCGGCGCGATTATTAACATCGAAGGACTGCGCGAGTACCGCGAGCGCACGCTGTGGGGCAACTGGTTAAAGGATCTGCGCACGGAGCAGTACAAGCTGATTTACGAGCAGTCGCTGTACGAGAAGAACCGTTGTCTCGATCAGCCGCCGCTCAAGCACGCGCCTAACGATGACGTCGTCCGCGCGGCCGTCGAGCGGGTCTTCGAGCGCGGCATCTGGAAACGGCCGACGCGGAGTTAAGGATGGCACGCATACCTTACCCGGACCCCGAATCGTTGCCGAACGATGACCGCGAGTTTCTCGCCAATCTTCCGCAGCTGAATATCTCCCGGATGCTGGCTGGGAGCCCTTCCATGTTTCAGCCGCTCACGCGCGTGTTTAACGCCTATCTCAATAACGGCGTGCTCGATACCGAATTGCGTGAGATCGTTATCCTGCGGGTCGCGCACCTGCGTGAGAGCTACTACGAGCTCGAGAATCACAAGCGTGCTGCCCGGGTGCTCGGCATGAGCCCAGAGCGGATCGATGCCCTGGAACCGGGCAAATCCCTGGATGAGTTCTCCGAGCAGGAGCAGCTCGTCATAAAGTTTACCGACGAAGTGGTACTCGACGGCGGCGCGTCGCTGGAGACCTTCACGCAGGTCGAAGATTTTATGAATGCCGCGGAACTGATCGAACTTACCGTGGTGATCGGCGTGTACACCATGGTGAGCCAGATTTGCGAAACCTTCGATATCGAGTTCGAGGAAACGCCTATAGCGGATACCGGTATCGATGACATCGGCAAAGCCGTCAGTAAACTATAGTGCCCTGCGTTTAACTTTCAGCCAGTTCCAGCAGTAATTCGGCAACTTCGCACGGTGCGATCAGCATCGCCTGGTGACCGACCAGCAATTCACGGTAATTCCAGCTTTCATCCGCATCGATTTCTTCCATGCGTTTACGCGCAAAGGGTTGTAGTTTGTCCAGCGGCGTCATCAGGACAAAGGTACGGTCCAGGCCTTGCGTGCCACCGTTGGGCAGTTCCAGTGCTTCGCTTAGCGTGCGGATCGGATGGCCGGTCATGCGCCGTTCCAGCCACGCGCTTAACTCTTTGTCAGCCGGGTCGATGCCGAGCCGCGCGGCTGGTAGTGCCGGCACCAGGTAGCCGGCTTCCAGCGGTTGGCCGGTCACTTTCTCGACCAGTTCGGGCGTCAGGCCCGGGATGGTCGGCTGGCCGTCCTCGGGCGCGTTGGCGTCGAGGAAGATCACCTTTTTAATACGTTCGCGTAACGCATCGCAGACGCCAGTGACGACGGTGCCGCCGTAACTGTGGCCCACCAGGATCACGTCGTCTAATTCTTCCGTATCGATGACGTTGACGACGTCGGCAATGTGATCACGCAGGCCGATGTCGGGCGACACCCGATGGCTCAGTGCGCCTAACCCCGTGAGCGTGGGTGTAAACACCCGGTAGCCTTCGAGACGCAGCGCCGCTTCAACGTCGCGCCAGATCCAGGCGCCCTGGTTGGCGCCGTGTACGAGTACGAATGTTCCCTTCACCATAATTGATCTACAGTCGGCATCGTCGGCAACCGCTGTTGCTGAAGCTGTTGCCGCCAGGGCGCCGGCTTTCAGCAGGTCGCGCCTGCGCATCAGCCCAAAACCGGTTTCAGCAACTCCGCGATGCGCGCAACGTCATCGGGATCTGCCTGGCTGACTTCCCTGTATTCATCGAAGCGCTCCGGCACCTTGATGGTGGCGTCAATGCCCATCTGTTCGGACACGGCGGGAAAACCGAATTCCGTCATCGGTGCTGACGGATCGTCGACAAAGGCCTGGCCGTGCGGGTTCATGATCGTGTCGGATACCGGTTGCACGCGCGTCATAATCGCCCACTCGACGCTCGCGAGGTCGTAGGGGTCGACATCCGGGCCGACGACTACAACGATCTTGGCCGTGCGCGCCCAGCGTCCCGATGCACCCCAGACTGCGTGGATAATGTATTTGCCGAACTCGGCGTGCGGCTTGCGCGCGCCGTCGACCGAGAGCTGCACGATGTAGAGCATGGATGGTGTTACGACGATGTCCTTCACCTCGGGAATCTTGCGTTGCAGGTCGGCGAGCACTTCGCCTTCGACCGGCACCATGCCGATGTAGTTGTGGTCAAACGGTGGCACCATCTCGATGGTCGCGTGCCACATCGGGTCTTTCCGGTGGGTAATGCAGTTGATCTTCATCACCGGGATTCGGTGGATCCTGTCGTAGTAACCGGCGACGTTGGAATGCCAGCCAATAGCTACCTGGTCGTCGTAGTAGAGTTCGCCTTCGAGCACGTATTCAGCCGTTGCCGGAACTTCCAGGTCGACGGTTTCGCATTTGACCAGTTCCACGGGTGCGCCGCGCAGCCCTCCTGCGAAGGCATACTCGTCCTGGCCGTAGGGCAGGCCGGTGGCCGCGGCAAGGTGCACGGCAGGGTCGCAGGAGCAGGCAAACGCGACTTCCAGCGGCTTGTTTTGCAGGCTGGATTTAAACAGGTGGTTGCCGATGTGGTTCATCGGCGGGTTCCAGTACGCGTAGACCGCCATGTAGCGCTGGTCGTAACCCTCGGGGTATTCCTCGCCGGCCGGGTTGAACGCGTCCCAGAGCAAAGCCGTGCGGTACCAGCCCACGTTGCGTTTGCCCGTTTCCGGGTCCTTGGTCACACCGATGCCGTTCGTAATGTAGGCGGGACCTTCCTTGCCGAACCAGACATGTGGAATCTGCTTGTCGAGGCGCACGTCGTCGCCCTTGATAATGACCTCGCGGCAGGGCGCATCGGACTTGTCGATAATTTCAGGTTCAATCCACGTGTTGCTGTCCGCGAGCACGCGTGCGTGTTCGACTTTTGCCTCGAGCGGGTCGCGTATGCCTATCGTCATCGAGGTTCGTTCGCGCGTCCCGAAGGGGTTAAAAATCAGCGGCACATCCGGGGTGTTGTAGCCCTGCAGGTTTTCGAGGATCAACGCGATATTATTGTCGTTATGCAGGTGCCGCATGAGCGGCTGCATGTCTTTGTTGTCGCGACTAACGTCCAGCGGAATACTGCTGCGTTTCAGTTGTCCGTCCGACTCCAGCAGCGCGAGATACTCGCGCATGTCCCTGAATTTCATTACCTGATCCCCGGATTATTCATTCTTACAGACCCGAACCGGGCCTTTATGCACCCATAGTAACTCCGGCCCGGTTCACGAAGTATCGCGGCCTGTGCGCCGTTCCCGTGGTGGGCATTGTGACCAGTACTATCATAAATATTTGTTTTTACTACTAATTAACTGGTTTTGGCTGTCGGCTGACGAATCGCGGCGCACGACTAATTTTTGTGGGTATGGTGTACAGGCGACCGGCTTTAGCCGGCAATACGAAAAAATATCAGACAGGGGCAGAAGATGGGTTCCGCAAGAATTACCTTTGTTTATTCATTAATCACCGGGCTGGCAATGCAGTGGTTGTGCTTTGGCGATGCGCAGGCACAGGCACGGCGCATGGAGGGCGAGATAGAAACGGTCCATGTCCGCGACAACATCCATATGCTCGTCATGGAGCCGGCCGGCAACGTCGCCGTGTTCACGGGCGAGGATGGCGCGGCGATCTTCGATGATCAGTTCCGGCCGATGACAGAACGTATTATTACCGCGGTCGCCGAACTCTCAGACGAATCCATACGTTATTTATTTAATACACACTGGCACGGTGACCATACGGGTGGCAACCGCAACTTCGGCAAGCTCGGATCCGTGATCGTCGCGCACGAGAACGTACACAAACGCTTAAGCGAAGAACAGTTCCATCTTGTATTCAGGGCGCGTTCGGCCCCGACGCCACCCGAGGGGCTGCCGGTCATCACCTTCAGTGAGAGCATGACTTTCTATCTGAACGGCGATGCCATCGACGTATTGCACGTCCCGGACGCGCACACGGACGGCGACTCAGTGTTTTATTTCAGGGAGGCCGACGTGTTGCTGACCGGCGATGCGTTCATCAACGGCGGTTATCCGCTTATCGATATCGCGAGCGGCGGCACTGTGGCGGGACAGATCGAAGCCACCAACCGCATGATCGAGATGGCGGGGCCTGACACGATCGTGGTCTCGGGCCACGGGCCGCTGTCGGGTCGCGACCGGCTTATCGAGGTGCGGGACATGCTGGTCGAATGCCGCAAGCGTATCCGCGCACTTATCGACGAGGGCCTGACGCTGAAGGAAATGAAGGCTCGCCGGCCCTTCGCGGACCTGGAAGAGCGGTGGGGGCAGCGCCTGATCAAGGGCAACCTGTTCGTGACAATTGTCTACCAGAGCGAAACCGGTGACTGGGTGAAGCCGGAGAACATGCCGCTGGCAGAGTAAGGGTTTTCAGCCGGCCGTTCTTCTGGCCGACAGCATCACGAGCTGTCCGCCCTGGAACAGTTTGCGGCGCCCGCCGAGTGAGCCGCCGCGAATGGTGTGCGCCTGGACCGCGGTTATGAGCAGTAGTTCGTCGGCCGGCGCGCCGAATTCCCGCGATACATCGATAAGGCCGGTGCATTCCCAGGTCCCGTGCACCATGTGTGCGAAATCGCGCGCGTCTGCAGGCAGCACAACGCTGCGGTCGATCTCGGCGATGCGCCGGTAATCGGATGGGTTCTCCGGGTCGATGACCCAGGTCGAAGCTTCCCGACCCGACTCACCGCCGAATTCATGGCGCCTGGTGGCCTTGTCCTCCTGTACGTAGATCATGTCATCTGAAGCCCAGACGACGTTGTCCGGGCTGCGAATGCCGAAGTCGCCGAAGTCATCCCCGTCATGCAGGATCGTCAGCCGGGCGGTTGCGGAGGGTGAGTCCCCGTCTAAGATGATGCGAACATCGATCAGGTAGATCGTGCCCCAGTCATCGGCAGGGAACCTGTCGCCGTGTCCGGCCGAACAGAACACGGCCGTGCTGCCTGTCTTGCGACGGGTGTGCAGGTCTTCCGGGCGGGAAAACATAAATGCACCCACTTCCCGGGCGCGCTCGCGCAGCCCCGTGTCATTTATATAACCGTCGCGGTCGAAGCCCGCTTTACCGGCACTTGCAGCTGTGCGCGTGCTGACCGGCACGAAGCGGCCGCTGCGTACCGATCCGGTGCCGTTCCAGTCGCCCGGGTCACGGTCGTCTTTATACGATGTCCATACGTGCAGCTGACCTTCGGCCAGACCGTTACGGGCCACATACCCTGCTCCCGGTTTTTTTCTGCCGATCCACAGGTACAGGGGCGCACCCCCGAACTCGAGGTCGTCACTCAGGAGCAGTGCAATGTGGCCGTCGTCGCTGTCCTGGTCGTCGGTGCGGATCGCGGTGACATTCTCCCAGGCGCCACGGCCGAGTTCGGGCAGCGCCCAGAGCTGCCCGCTGCGCACGTCCAGTCCCCAGACGGTGCCTCCGTGCGGGTGCCTCTCGGGCGAGGTGACTTCTTCGTGCGAGAACAGGATGTCATCGACAAAACCGAATTCTCCGGCGCTGTAGCCCTGCGCAGAGCACAGGTTGTTCAGCCCTTTATCGACTTTCTCATTCCAGAGCTCACTGACCTGTGCCGGCCGGGTCACGATTTCACCGCGCCGGTCACGGATTTCGCGTATCGCGTTGCCGGCATCCACTATCTGCCTCGATTCCTTGTCGATATCGATCCAGGATATCCGTGCGCCGGTCAGACCGGTGCCATTCGCAAGCGGATAACGATAACCCGCATTCGGAGCCAGTTCGTGGTTAACGAACAGGCGCACGGTCGTCGCGTTCCAGTCCCACGCGCCCATGCCGTCCATGATCCCGGGCGGTTGGAAGGTACCGAAAGTCTGGCCGGTATGCATCAGCACGTCTATCTGCAAACCGGATTCCGGCAAAGGTTTCAGCATTGATGGCAGCGACTGCTGCTCGCGCGCTTGCGGGCGGGCGGACCCTGCGCCGAGCAGGGCACCGGCAGTCCAGGTAACAAAGTCGCGTCGGTCTATGCGCATAGCTCTGGCATCGCTCCTGCCGCAAGTCTGTCATGTGTGCGCCAGCCGGGCAAAAAAAAGCCGGTTGAGCGTTGCTCAACCGGCTTTTCCTGAAAGTGTTAAGGCTCTCTGCTTAGCCTGTGGACCCCAGGTCCGTATTTACCAACTCCTGCTTGGATGTGGAAAAATCTTTATCCAAATCCTGCTTTTCGGCGGAAATGGTCGTCTGGTCTGTGCCCTTATCCTGGGTGCCCGCCAGGGTAATCATGGCGCCCACCAATACGAACGCGAACACCATCAGCCGAATCGCGGCTTTAAAGAATTCCAATGTAGAGTTCCCTATATTATTTACTTGTAGTTCGTCCGGATAACCGGCGGCGAGTTGTATTTATGTGCAGTTATTATCTCGCTTCGTTATATTAAGTGTGTGTCATAGTGGTTACAAGACAATTACAACTATATTCGCGAATATTGACGCAGCGCCGAATGTATGAATATAAGTACATACAAGTAGACGTGGTTTAAGTTGTGCATTTAAAGGGGCTGTGTGCCTGCGTCTGAGGTTGTTCGGGTCGTGTAATCTGTTGCCGGCCGCGCGCTTTAGGTCGTTTTGTCATGCGGTTAATCCGAACCGGATTCGGGGAGAGCCGGATCCACCTATGTTAAATAGATTGCCGGGCACGGCGCGCCATTGAGCGGGTTGAAGCGTTTACAGGAGCCGGGAATGGGACTCAGAAATACTGCATCGCAGTGGGGCAGGGTTTCCCGGGCGTTTCACTGGGTGATGCTGGCGATGATCGCAGTCCAGATTCCGGTCGGTTTCTGGATGGTCGAAGTCTACGAGGTCTACACCGAGACCTACGCTGACGATACCTGGGTGATGTACACATCGCGGATTCACCACACGATGGGTTTCCTCGTATTCGGCGTGGCACTCGCCAGGCTCGGCTGGCGGGTCAGCAACCCGACCCCCGATTTGCCGCCGGCGCTCACTACTTACATGCGCTGGCTTGTGCGGCTTACCCATGTTGTGCTGTACGTGTTAATACTTATCTACCCTTTATCGGGCTGGGCATCACTATCTGCTTACGAAGGCGAGTTCCCGATATTCTTTTTACTCTGGGACGATATGCCCCGGATTGTGCCGCAGGTGGAAGAGGGCGCGACGTTTACATACGAGTTTTTCGCGGAAATTCACCGCTATTGCTGGAAAGTGGGGGCCGGAATCCTGGGCCTCCACGTCCTCGGTGCGCTATGGCACCACTATGTCGCCAGGGACGGTGTGCTCCTGCGGATGTGGCGTGGTAGCTAGGTCTCTGGCCGGTCCTGGCTGAAGCCAGAGTTCAGGCTGCGGCATTTAGTGACTGCAATTCATACCGGCTGCATATGAAATCCATCGGGATATTTTTCTTCGCAGCGCCTGCAAAAATTCAGGAAGTGTGCGAAACTCGCATACGTGCATATACTTATAAGACTTAAGACTCCGGCGCTGCCGGTAGTTTATGGCAAGATGCACCTCACAACAGACAGTATTTTTCAGGGCTGAAAACAACCCTATCAGGGATGAATATAGGGGATAACTAGCTATTCCAAATAATAACCTGACGGGCACCATGCTGAAGGGCGGCTTAAATGAAGTGTATTTATGCCAAATGCAAACGCCCGCATCATTCTAAGTTTTTGTAGTTCCGCGACTGACCTGTAAGGGGGGAAGCAGGGGATGGTAATTGCAGTAGTAGTGATCCTGCTGGTAGTCGGGTCAGTCGTATTTCATATCTTGAGTCCATGGTGGTTTACACCTATCGCCTCGAACTGGCAGTCGGTTGATGACACCGTAAACATGACAATCCTGGTCACCGGGTTTGTGTTTGTGGCAGTTAATCTGTTTCTGGCCTGGTGCATAATTAAATTCCGCCATAAAGAAGGCCGGAAGGCCGAATACGAACCGGAAAACAAGAAACTCGAAATCTGGTTGGTGAGTATTTCTGCGGTGGGTATTGCAGCATTGCTGGCGCCCGGCCTGATCGTCTGGGGCGATATTGTTACCGTACCCGAAGATGCCATGGAAGTTGAAACCATTGGCCAGCAGTGGCACTGGAGCCATCGCTATCCGGGTAAAGACGGTAAATTCGGCGATGTTGACCAGTCGCTTATAAGCGTGGCTAACCCGTTCGGTATGGATCCGGATGATCCGACCGGTATGGACGATATTCTGGTTTCCAGCCCGGAGATGCACCTGCCCGTCAATCAGCCGGTGAAGGTATTGCTGCGCTCCAAGGATGTGCTGCATAACTTTGCGGTGCCGCAGTTCCGGGTGAAAATGGATTTGGTACCCGGCATGGTTACCTTCTTCTGGTTCGAGCCAACGGTCGAAGGTACATACGACCTCTTGTGCGAAGAGCTGTGCGGAATAGCGCACCACGCTATGAAGGGCAGCGTAGTAGTCGAGAGCAGGGATGCCTATGAGCAGTGGCTGGGTTCGCATCCGACCTATGCTGACACGCTCAACATGCCTGAGCCTGATCTGCAGGCGGGCAGGGCTTCGTATGCGCCGTGTAGTGGGTGTCACGGCCAGAACGGCGAAGGTAACCTGGCGCTTAATGCACCGAAACTGACCGGTCTCGACACTGCATATCTCGTACGGCAGGTAAAGAATTTCCAACGGGGGATACGTGGAACCGATCCGGCCGATACGCTGGGAATGCAAATGCGGGGAATGGCATCGACATTATCCGACGATGCCGCCATCGATAACGTCGTCGCTTATATCGGGACGTTGCCTGATTTGCCGGCAGCAAAAACGATTACGGGCGATGTGGAGCATGGCGAGGAACTCTATGAGACCTGCAGCTACTGCCACGGCAAGGACGGGCGGGGAATCTGGGCGATGAATGCGCCACGTGCTGCCGGTATGGACGACTGGTACACGGCTGCCCAGCTAAAGTCGTTCCGCGATGGATTGCGCGGCGCGCACCCACAGGATCCATACGGACAGCAGATGGCGCAGATCGCACGGATGCTGAATGAAGACCAGGAGATAAATGACCTGGTCGCTTACATGAATACGCTCGGCAGTACACGAGTAGCGAGTCTGGACAGTGCCGAAAGTCACTAGCCGGCACCGAATACAGCCTTGAGGGGACGATAGATGGCTTACGTTGCAATCGCAGATCGCGATCATGAACATGATTTGCACGATCCACAGAGCTTCGTCAAAAAATATATATGGAGCCAGGATCATAAAGTTATCGCGGTCCAGTACGGGGTGACCGCGATCCTGGTTGGCGTGGTCGCGCTGGTGCTTTCCGCCCTGATGCGCCTGCAGATTGCGTTTCCGGACGCGTTTGCATTTATTACCGTGACGGAGTATTTGCAGGCCATAACCCTGCACGGCATGATCATGGTGATTTATCTGCTGACCGCATTGCTTCTTGGTGGTTTTGGCAATTACCTGATTCCTCTCATGTGCGGCTCGCGGGATATGGTGTTCCCGTTCATGAACATGTTGAGTTACTGGGCGTACCTGCTGTCCGTGTTGATTCTTTTGGCCAGTTTTTTTGTCCCGGGCGGACCCACGGGGGCGGGATGGACGCTCTATCCACCCCAGGCAATACTCGGAGGGGGGACCCCGGGCGCGACCTGGGGAATAACACTCATGCTCGTTTCCCTGGTCGTGTTCATCGTGGCGTTCACGATGGGTGGCCTGAACTATGTTACGACGGTCCTGCAGGCTCGCTGCAACGGCATGACGCTGATGCGGCTGCCGCTGTCGGTGTGGGGCATATTCATGGCGACCGTGCTTGGCTTGCTGGTATTCCCGGCGCTGCTGGTCAGCGGCCTCATGCTGACGCTGGACGCCCTGCTGGGCACCAGCTTCTTTATGCCGGCACTCCTGGAAGCAGGTGAACATGCGGATTACACGGGCGGCAGCCCGATATTGTTCCAGCATCTGTTCTGGTTCTTCGGGCACCCGGAGGTCTATATCGTTGCGCTGCCCGCCTTCGGTATTGTGTCGGATATCCTTGCCTGCCATGCGCGCAAGAACATTTTCGGCTATCGGCAAATGGTCTGGGCCATCGTTGCGATCGGGGGCTTAAGCTGTATCGTCTGGGCGCACCACATGTATGTCAGCGGCATGAATCCTTATTTCGGATTCTTTTTCGCGACGACAACGCTGATGGTTGCGGTGCCGACTGCCATCAAGGTTTATAACTGGGTGCTGACGCTTTACCAGGGCAATATACATCTGCGCGTACCCATGCTGTTCTGTATCGCGTTTATCTTTACATTTACCCATGGCGGACTGACGGGCCTGTTCCTCGGCAATGTGGTTGTCGATGTGCCGCTAACGGAGACCTATTTTGTAGTCGCGCATTTCCACATGGTGATGGGGGTATCGCCTGTGATGGTCGTGTTCGCCGCGATCTACCACTGGTATCCAAAGATCACCGGCAGGAAATTCAACGAAACGCTGGGTAAATGGCATTTCTGGGCGACCTTCCTCGGGACCTATTCCATTTACCTGCCGATGCATTACCTCGGTATCCTCGGTATACCACGCCGCTACTATTCATACGGGATGACAGACTTCATTCCGGAGTCGGCCCAGGTCCTGAACGTAGGCATAACTTACGCGACGCTGTTCGTAGCTGCTGCGCAGGTACTGTTCTTCATCAATATGATTATCAGCCTGCGGGGCGAGAAATCAGACCCGAACCCGTGGGGTGCGACCACGCTCGAATGGCATACGCCGGATCATCCGCCGAAGCACGGTAACTGGGGGCAGGAGCTGCCGACCGTATATCGCTGGGCCTTCGATTACAGTGTGCCGGGCGAGTCTCTGGACTTTATCCCGCAGAACGAACCACCGGCCGGGCACCAGGAAGGCTTCGATCCGGGGCACCCCGCTGAAGGGCCGCACCACGCATGAGCATCTTTAAAGAACTCATGGAGAAGAGCTGGGCGACCCAGGGGGTCATTGGCCAGATTAATGACCGGAGCACGGGCCCCGGCCCGGTGGCCAGGACCGGCCTCGCAATGTTTATGGCGGTGCTGAGCAGCATGTTTATGCTGTTTGTATTCGGCTATCGCCTGCGCATGGAAGAGGCCGATTGGGTTGCCCTCTCGGATCCTCAAATTCTGTGGCTGAACACGGCCCTGCTTTTATTCAGCAGCGTCGCCATGCAGCGTGCACGCATTGCGGCCAAACAAGGCACTGTTAGCGCGGTTCGCAACAACCTGACCCTGGCGGGTGTGTTAGCTATCGCGTTCCTGGTTGGCCAGTACATGGCCTGGCAGGAGCTGCAGAGACTTGGTTTCTACGCCGCCGGCAATCCGGCCACCGCATTCTTTATCCTGCTTACTACCTTGCATGCCGTCCACCTGGTCGGCGGGTTGTTCGTGTGGTCTAAAGCGGCGGTACGCTCGTGGCAGGGCATGGAAGTCAAGCGATTGCGCCTGAGCGTCGAGCTCTGCACAACCTACTGGCATTACCTGCTGATGGTTTGGTTGGTATTTTTTACTTTATTGCTGTCTACCTGAGGGGATTGGTTTATGGCCAATGATGCTGTAGCAAGTACCGTTGACGAAACCCGGATGGGAAGCATCGTTAACGACTGGTCTGGCGATAAGCAGGCATTCCAGGTGCCCTGGGGCAAGGCCATGATGTGGATCTTCCTCCTCAGCGACACCTTTATCTTTTCATGTTTCCTCGTCGGCTACATGCACGTGCGGATTTCCTCCTCGATTCCGTGGCCGAATCCAAGTGAAGTCTTTGCACTGAGTTTTGGTGGTGAGCCTATTCCGCTGATCCTTATCGCGATCATGACCTTTATCCTGATTACGAGCAGCGGAACAATGGCTATGGCAGTTAACTTCGGTTACCGGCGAGACAAAACCAAAACCGTTGCATTGATGTTCGCGACAGCACTACTTGGAGCGAGCTTTGTCGCTATGCAGGCTTTCGAATGGACCAAGCTTATTGTCGAAGAAGGTGTGCGGCCATGGGGCAACCCGATGGGTGCGCCGCAGTTTGGCGCCAGCTTTTTCATGATTACCGGCTTCCACGGCGCGCATGTTTCAGCGGGGGTTATTTACCTTACGATCATTGCAAACCGGGTGAGGCGTGGTGATTACGACAAGAAAGGCAATTACGAGACAGTTGAGATCGCCGGGCTTTACTGGCATTTCGTGGATCTCGTCTGGGTATTCATTTTTGCATTTTTCTATCTCTGGTAGGCGTAAAAACCTGCCGTTGTAAGGAGAGCCAGGCTTATGTCTGCAGCAGAAGGGCAACAACATCCGATTTCAATTTACCTGTGGATATGGGGACTACTGTTTGTGCTCAGTGCGTGTTCATACCTGGTGGACTATATGCAGTTAGAGGGATATTTGCGCTGGTCCCTGATCCTGATATTCATGTTCCTGAAGGCGGGATTTATAATCGCCATATTCATGCACATGCTGTGGGAGCGCATGGCCCTGATTACAGTGATTCTGCTGCCGCCAATTCTGATCCTGTTCCTGATCTGGTTTATGGTTGATGAGGGTGATTACACTTACCAGACTCGCCAGGTTGTATTTTCGGCTCCGGACTTTGTGCCGGAAGAGCCAGCACATCACTGATCTGTTCATACGGTGCATATAAAAAGGCCGGCTATATGCCGGCCTTTTTTGTGGGCATGTTATAAATATGTAAAAGAAGCACAAACAGGGTGGCCCCAATGAATGTTCTTTCCTTCTTGCGTTGTCTCCTTACCGGCGCAGTGGTCCTGATGAGTAGCTGCGCTGTAGCTCCTGATCAGGCGCCCGGGCAGGTATCCGAGCCACTGCCCGAACACTGGGAAACAGTGCAACCGACATTGCCCGATGGTTTCACTGCCACGATTTTCCATCCGGCCGCCGGAGCGACGCGCCATATTGCCGTGCGTGACAATGGTGATGTCTATGTCGCACGGGATTTCAGGCTGGCGGCACCCATGTTTGGGCAGGATGCCGCCTGGGGTGCGCTGCTTGCGATGCGTGACCACGACGGCGACGGGGTCGCAGACCTGGTCGAGGAATTCGGCCCGCAGACGACCGCAACAGAAGTCGTGATTCACGGTGGGTGGCTCTACTTCGGAACGGACCTTGCTGTGTACAGGATTGAACTGGATGACAATCTTGTTCCCGCGGGTGTTGCCGAGCCCATCGCCGGCGGCTTCCCAATGCAGCGCTCCCATGCGGACAAGACCTTTGCAATCGATCCGGAAGGCGCGCTGTACGTAAACTCGGGCGTGCCTACGAATGCGTGTGAGACCAAGCGTATGACGCCGCGGGCGCCGGGTTTCGACCCCTGTCCACAGCTCGAGCGATCAGGGGGCATCTGGAAATTCGATGCGGACCGCAAACTACAGGACCAGCTGCGTGATGGTGAGCGTTTTGTCACCGGAACCCGCAACGTGCTCGCGATGGAATGGAATCCCTGGGCGAACAAGCTTTACTTTGTCATGCACGGGCGGGACAGCCTGGGCATGTTGTGGAAAGACTTCTATTCGCGCGAGGACAATGCAGAGTTGCCTGCCGAAGAATTTCATGTGGCTGCGGCGGGCGACAACTTCGGCTGGCCCTACACATATTACGATCACCTCAGGGGCGAGCGTATGCAAGCGCCCGAGTACGGAGGCGACGGCAAGATGGAAGCAGAAGGCAATTACAAGGAGCCTTTAATCGGCTTTCCGGGACACTGGGCGCCGATGGACCTGATCTTCCATTCCGGCAAGAACCTGCCAGAGAAATATGCCCAGGGCGCATTCATAATTTTCCACGGCTCGTGGAACCGGATGCCTCTCGAGCAGAAGGGCTACAAAGTGGTGTTCGTGCCGATGCGTGACGGTGAGGTTACCGGTGACTGGGAAGTATTTGCCGATGGGTTCAAAGGGGTTGAAAAGCTTATGAATCCCGGCAACACGGCCTACAGGCCCGTAGGTCTGGCCGAGGGCCCCAACGGCGAAATTTACATAGGCGAGGACAAGCACGGGCGTATTTGGCGCGTGACCTGGTCCGGCAATCCGTAGCCGGAAGATTCCGGGCGGAAAACTTATTGTGCGAAAGGCTGCGTCGGTGCATCGTCCGCCGTGGTCATGACGGTGCCGGGCTCGACCGCGCCAGTTGCCACGGCTTTCATGTAAGACACCGTTGGAATGTGGCAATAGGTCTGCCCACGAATCATGTTGGGCATGATCCAGTACTTCCAGTCATCCCAGTTCACCTGCAGGCCGGGCGAATTGAAATGTATATTGCCGTCGTCACCCTCGAAACTCAGTTCAAAATCTGACAGGTAGCTGCGGCCCGTTGTGAACGGTTCATTCACATCAATAACAAATAATTTTGCTTTCTCCACGACGTTATCGGGATTATCTACTTCGAGTTCTGCGATAGCCTGTGCTTTTACCCGTTTCGTCACATCGGCACAGTTTCCCTGTTCACCGGCCGCGTCCTCACCATGAACGGCACGGATATGATCCGCCGCCTTGATTTTGCAGGACACCATGACCGGTCTCTTCTCATCATAAGTAACGACCTGGTAGATCATTAGCGGGTCGGGGGATGGTTTGGAGTGTCTGTATTCCGGCATATCGTTGAACACGGTATTCGTGCTTTCTACCTCCGTGGTTGCAAGCATATTCTGGACCGCGATACAGAAATCTTCAGAGGTGGGATTTGGCAGCGGGGCATCATCAGCACTGACGGGTGAAGCAAAAAAAAGGATGGCTGTCAGTGCCCCGCCCAGCAGGCGAAAGCTTGTTAACAAAGGTGTCATGATGCGAGTTCCCCGTTTCTGTTTTGTTCCATGGCCCCGATTCCCCGGGAGCCTCGAGACAGCGTAAACCAGCGCATTAGTGCAGTCCACCAGTTGGGTTTCTTGGTATCGGTTCGCCGCACGAGGCTTGCGGCGTATATGATATGGCCGCTCCCATGGATTCTTTAAATATACTGGTGCTGGTCGGGTCACCTCGCAACGAGGAGAGTTGGACCTACAAGGGTATCCGCATCATCGAGGAGAAGATGCGGGAAATTCAACCAGTTAACTTTGAATATATTTTCGTACAGCGGCTGAATGTACCGTTTTGTGACGGTTGCCTGAAGTGTATCAGCGTCGGCGAAACGGCCTGTCCCGATTATGCGACGATCGGGCCCATCGCCGAAAAAATGAAAAAAGCAGATAGCCTGATCCTGGGGTCACCCATACACACATTCAACATCACAGGGCTCATGAAAAACTTTGTTGAGTACTTCATGTACCAACGGAATCGCCCGACTTTTTTTGGAAAAAAAGCGGTGGTTACTGCCACGGCGTCGGGTGGCGGCCATACGGTTGTCCTTGATTTTCTGGAGCAGACTGCAAATGCATGGGGCTGTGATGTTGTCAGCCGTATGGGGATCTCCAGCGCACAGATGCATAAACCACATTATCTTGAAGAGGTAAATTTGGTTGCGGAAGAGATAGCGAAAACGTTTATAGAGAAAATTAATAAAGGTGAGCTAGGCTCACCAAAGTTCAGGCACCTGATGAATTTTCGTGCGATGCAGAATATGTCACGCAACCAGAAAGATACTATCAACTTTAGATATTGGGAAGAACGCAACTGGTTTGATGCCGAGTACTACACAGATGCGCGTATCAATCCTTTTGCCCGCATGATGGCAGGGTATATCGCGCACAAGATGCGCAAAGGCGTTCGTAAAGGGAACCAGAAACCTTACCGGTGACAACATGGAAATAGACATCATACTCAGCGAGTTCGCGACGACCCAGGAATCCGCAGAACTTTCTGCACTTGCCGAAAGTTATGGGCTGCGGGCGGTGTGGTCCAGTAGTTATGCGACCGGGCGCGATCCTTTCTTTACACTGGCCCTGGCGGCAGACCGGACATCGGCAGTCCGTCTCGGGCCGCTTGCAATTTGTGCAAAGGAACTGCACCCGCTGAAGATGGCGAATGCGCTGCATTCCCTGAACGAACTCAGTGAAGGACGCGGCATGATCTGTGTGGGTGGAGGAGGTGGCATGATCCAGGCGCTCGGCATGACGCGCGAGCACATGATAGGTGACCTGAAAGAATGCCTGGAAATACTGAATGGGGTAACGACGGATACGCCGCTGCATTACAAGGGCAAGTATTACAAGACCTGGAATTACTACCTGGAATGGGCAACGGACCCCAAGCCACAGATCTACGTTGCATCCAATCATCCTCAAACCATGCAACTGGCTGTTAAATATGCTGACGGCCTTATGACCAGCGATTTCTGTGTTCCACTGATGGAAGGTTTTGTCGACAAGATCAACGCAGCGCTGGACGGGGCGGGCAGGCCGCGCGACAGCTTCAGGATCAATAATTTCTGGGCATGGCACATCAAGGAGGATGCCGATGCTTCGTGGAGAGAAGCCCGCCGCGAACTGATACTGCGCGGCTACCTTGGCGAACAGTACTTCGACCCATTCCTGACGCCGGAAGAAGTAAAGTTCATGCGTGATCACTTCCAGGATTTCCTCGATGCCTGGCTCGCGGGCAGCGGCGAGATTGCAAATGTGCCCGACGAGCTTGTGACCAAGATGATCAAAAATATTTCTTTCGTCGGCGGCCTGGATGCCATCGATAGCGCGATCGAGGTTCTGCACCAGTTCGCTGCAGCCGGCCTGACCGAAATTGCCCTGCGCGTCCACGACGAACCGGCTGATGCTATTCGGCTTATAGGCGAGAAAGTCGCCCCCGCCCTGCGCTAGCCGCCCGTTGTGCGGGGATCAGTGGTATTGGGCAAAAAAGTCAGCGGTGGTCAGGTTGGCAAAATCGATCTGTTCCATCCAGTCTATTTTTGCGTCCTTATCAAAAAACTGGTGCGAATACATAGCGAAGTTCTTGTGGTTCGCACCTTCAAGCGTGACATAGCTAACCGACTCGGGCAGGTTGAATCGATTGAGTTTGAACCTTTCCTCGGGAAGCAGGCCATCGTTATTGCCCCAGATATAAATGATGGGCAAATCGACAAAGGTGTAACTAGTCGGCATGTTCCCGGCCCATAATGCTATTGCCTGAACATTGAGGCTATGCCGGGTAGCCAATTCCATGCTGGCCATGCCACCCATCGAGTGGCCAATCAGAAACCATTTGTCCACATTCATTTCGAGAGCCCTCGAAGCTGCACGGTCGACCACGCCTACGGATAACCGTGCCGGCCCCATGGGCAGGTAAACCGTGTAGCCTCGGTCGGCGAAGTAAGCGGCGGTCTTGGCATAGCTCTTGGGCATGATCAGCGCGCCATGCATGATCAGAATGCCGTGGCCATTGCTGTCGGCCGGGCGGAACAGCAGACCGCCATCATTCTCTTCCGTCAGCGTGAAGTTCTCACCGGACAGAAAGGATTCGGTCTCCTCGATCGGAATACCGTCAACCTGGTACCAGCCAAGCAATATGAGCATGGCCAGCAATAGCAAGCTGAGAAAGAGTAGTACAAACTTTCGTACCATTTTTACCAGCCTTTGCAGACAACGATGTCCGCAGGGAAGGTGTTTATGTGATACCGGAACCTTGAGCCGGGCGGCCAACCTGAGCCTGTTATGATTTAAGCACGAACGGGGGAGCCCTTTGTTAGCCTTTTGTCCGCCGCGGGCACAACCCTGAGATGCCCGAAAACTGGTATTCTTGCCCGCCCTGTAAATCCTTAGACGCCACGCTATGCCGATATTTGATTACAACTGCAAGGCCTGCGGACATGCCTTTGACGTTCTGCAGAAGCTGGGCGCCGACCCATTGACGGACTGTCCTGAATGCGGGCAACCGGAACTGAGGAAGCTCCTGTCGGCACCCGCCTTTCACCTTAAGGGTAAGGGCTGGCGGAACTCGGACGACAGGCTAAAAAAGCCGAACGTGCGGCCGAAGTTTGGCCACATATTCGACTCCGCGACTCCGCATGCGGAACATGCCGATCCGGCTCCGGGTGGTCACAGTCACGAGCATGGCGATGAGAAGGGCGGGGTAGGAAAGATAGTGCGCGACCACGTGCACTCCAATGATCGTTCTCACAAATATTCGCACGGTGATGGCGGTGCTAAAAAATCAGGATCGGACAGCCATGATCACTCACATGGCCATTCGCACGGCCACAGTCACAAACACGATGATTGAGAGCTGAAAGCTTCTCATCATTTCACCAGGGTATAACCTCTCCTTTATGCGAAATAAAGGTGCCCGTGTCTTCCAGGTCGTAGTTATCGATAACCGCAAGCACATAGGCGGCACTTTCTTCCGGGGTGATCATCATGGGCAGGTCCAGCCCGGGCGTGAAGCCGGTCTTGACGAAGCCGGGCGATATCAGCGCCACGGTAATACCTTTCTTCTTCAGTTCGAGAGATATGTTGCGCATGACCATGTTCAGCGCTGCCTTGCTGCTGCGGTAGATGTAGCAGCATCCCCAGGTTCCGGCTATGGAACCCTGGCCGCTCGTGATATTGACGATCTTTTTCTGCTGGCTGATCGAAACGCTGTCGAGGAATGCTTCGGCCATCTTGGTGGGGCCGAGCACGTTGACCGTATGCACCTGTCGGTAGACGTCGTGGTTGAATGCACCAAACCTGGCATTTTCATGCCCGCCTGAAATGGCGGCATTGTTAATCAGGATATCGATCGGTTTGCCGCGGTAGATCTCCGCCAGTTCGTCGATGCGCTCATTGTCCGTCACATCGAGCTGCTCGATGACGAGTCCGGGGTGTTTCTCGCGTATGGCTTTCAACTCCCCCGTTGCCTCGGGCCTGCGTGCTGTGGCAATAACATTCCAGCCACGTTCCGCATAGTCCCTTGCGACTTCGAGGCCGATACCCCGGTTGGAGCCGGTAATCAGCACCGTGGGCACGTAATCAGCCGTAGCGCCGGCCCCTGACTCGTGGCCGTTCGCGACTGCAGTCGCCTGGAAGCCAAGTGCGGTGAGGCATACGCCTATGACTATCAGCGTCCTTATTGGCGTTATTATTCTGTACATGGCGTTACCTTTGAACGATACCTGTGAACGATTGAGAAAAAGTTGGCCTAACTATGGTCGGTCATCATATCGAATCAACGGATTACCGGCTGCCCACCGCGGTGCGGTTTAGCATTGCGGCAATGCTTAGCCTGACCAATGGCTTGGCCGAGACTAAGGAACTGATAGAACTGAAAATGTTGGGGGAATCTGGTGATAACAATTAATCGGCGTGAGCTCATTCTGGGTACTTCGGTCATCGGCCTGAACACATTGCTGCCGCCGCGCAGTTGGGCAGGGGGTATCGACGATATTCCACGTAGCGACTACGGCTTCGCCACGACTGCCGAAGAAGTTGCAGCCAACATAGATCTAACCGGTAAGACAGTGTTTATCAGCGGCTGTAATTCTGGCCTGGGCTACGAATCGATGCGGGTTATGGCAGACAGGGGCGCCCACGTTATCGGGGCGGCACGCAACATGGAAAAGGCTGTTACCTCATGCGAGAGCATAGAAGGGAAGACCACGCCGGTCGTCTGCGAACTGACCGACTTCGATTCGGTAGTCGCATGCAGCGAACGCGTTAAATCGCTCGATGAACCGATTGATATTCTGATGAATAACGCGGGCATCATGGCCCTGCCGAAACTTGAGCAGGTCTATGGCCTGGAAAAACAATTTGTCGTTAATCACCTCGGCCATTTTCTTCTCACGAACCTCTTGTTGAGCCGGGTAGAAGCGGCATCGGAAGGGCGGATCGTCGTGATGTCCAGTATTGGCTATCGAAATGCCCCTAAGAAAGAAGGCATACAGTTCGATAACCTCTCGGGCGAGAAAAGCTACAGCCCGTTCGTCGCTTACGGACAAACCAAGCTTGCGAACGCGCTGTTCGCCTTCGAACTGGCGCGCCGCTATGAGGGCACCAGCGTAGCCGCAAACGCGGTACACCCCGGATTTGTTGCCACCGAACTGGGACGCCATATGCGTGGCGGCAAGCCACGTGACCCCGATGAACCGCTGCGCAAGGGTTTCAAGACAACAGACCAGGGGGCATCAACGCAGGTCTATGTAGCGATTGAGCCCGCGCTGAAAGGGGTCAGCGGCTACTATTTCGAGGATTGCAACCCGGTAGAACCGACCGGCCCTCACATGCATGACACTGAACTTGCGGCAAAACTGTGGCAGGTATCCGAGGAGTTGACCGCGGATTACCTTTCCTAGTCTGTAATCGAGTCCAGAAAATCTATGGTGGCCCGGGCAACCCGTTCGATCTGAGTGTCGTGTGCCAGTTCCGCCGGCGGTTCATCGCGGTACATGCGGCCGGCTATGAAACTACCAAAATTCAGATGGTTGCCCCCCACGATCGGCACGAACTGTGTATCCGTCGGTAGCAACGGCAAAAACTCCACGTAAGATTCCGGTGTTTTCAGTGACTCATCGGACCGGTGGATCATGCTGACCGCAAGACCGCTTTCGGTGAGGTCATCGGGGGCATAGGAATCCCAGAGCAATAACCCGTCCAGCGTCTCCGGTCGCCGGAAGGCGTAGCGCGCGGCCATCGAGCCGCCGAGGGAATGGCCGGCGATAGCCCAGCTTCGGATCTCGGGGAACGCCGCCATGATGTCGTCGGCCTTGTCTATACCTAAGAAGGCCAACTGCAGCGGCATGGGCACCAGGACAACGAGGTAGCCCTCATCGGCGATGGCCCGGAGCGGTTCTGCGTAACCGCGTTCATCGCATTCACCACCCGGGTAAAAAATAAGTCCGGTGGTCGGCGTGCTGTCGGCCGGGCTGAATACGATGTATTTGCCTTCCTGGCTGATAGCAACATCCGAATCCGATTCCAGCGCCGCCAGCGCCTGCGGCGTGACGCGATGCTCACGGTCGGCGTGGTCGTAACGATTGTAGGCTACCGCCACCACGAGAATGATCACGATCGCGGCAAGGATTCTACGGAGAATTTTCATACTCGATTTCCGTTTTTCATTACCACGGAATCTCTTCCCCGCGGTGTGACATGAAGGCCCCCGTCATATCCAGCGTGTACTGATCGATAATGTTGATAACCGCTTCCGCGCTTTCTTCCGGCGTAATCAGGAATCCGCCTTTCACGCCGGCATAGTCCAGGGCCGAATTCATCATATCGGTATCGACCGCACCGGGTGAAATCAGTACGACCGTAACCTTTTTGCGTTTCAACCGGCGGGATATGGATCTCATGCCCATGTTCAGCGCCGTCTTACTCATCTTGTAAAAAGGAATTAAAGGGTCGCGCAGGCTCCCTATCGATGCTTGCTGGCTGGTGACCGCCACTAGTTTCTTCTGTTCGCTCGCCGCCACGTTATCGAGAAAGGCCTCAGCCATTTTCATCGTGCCGATGGTGTTTACCTCAATTACACGCTCCATTAACTCGTAGTCGAAAGAACCCAGGTCCTGGCCCGCCGGGTCGCCGAGCATGGCCGCATTGTTCAGCAATACGTCTATGGGGACATCTTTGTATTTTGCGGCCAGCGCGTCGATGCTGCCGTGGTCGAGTAGGTCCATTTGTTCTACCGACACTTTAGAGTTGGCCCTTGCCAGTGCATTCAGTTCATCAGCCTTGTCCGGCTTGCGCACGGTGGCGATGACGGTCCAGCCGCGCTCCACATAGTTCCGCGCGAGGCGTAACCCGATGCCGCGGTTGGCGCCCGATACCAGCACCGTTCCCGTGATGCTGCTGCGCGCTTCCGGGTCGAGAATGATGGGTTCTTTCGCCTTGGGGGCAGCCGTGTGTCCCCCGGCGTTTGCCAGTCCCGGCAGGCCGGCCAATACAAAAGTCGCTAAAACTGCAAACAGGGGATGACGGTAATGGGCTATCGCCTGATGTTGATGCGTGGTCATCATTTAACTCCGCTACGCTTCGTTATTGTGTGTTGTAGCTTAACAAGCCATCGTACCAGTGCTACGGGCAGGCTCCAATCAAGCGCTGGCTGTCCACTGTGCGCATGGCCGCGACACACAATGCCACCACACACCTGCGGGTAGTGGCAAACTGCGTGGAAGAAGAATAAGGATCAACACCGATGAGCACCCACGAGAAAGACACCTTCTTTGCAACTTACGACTGGGCAAAGGGCTGGGAAGACCTCCCATGGTCACACGATGAGCCCACACTTTTCCTCGCCGAAATATGCCGCAGGCGGGCCCCGGGTACCGCACTCGATATCGGCTGCGGATCCGGTACCGACTCACTCTTTCTTGCGCAGGAAGGCTGGGACGTCACCGCGCTGGATTTCATGCCCAGGGCGCTTGAGTATACGCAGCAACGTGCAAATGAGGCAGGTGTAACCGTAACCCCGGTCGTGGCCGATATCACGGACTGGGAACCACCGCGGCAATACGACCTCGTGCTGGACCACGGCTTGCTACACAACATGGATCCGGTCCGTTACGACGCCTATCGCGCGTGTGTACTGAAGGCGCTGGCGCCGGATGGTGAGTTTGTGCTGTTGCACTGGCATCCGCGCTTTGCCGGTCAGGCTAACGGCGAAATGGGCCCGACACGCGTCGACCGCGATGCGATAAAAACTTTCTTTGCTCCCGAGTTGCAGGAGCGCTTTTTCGCACGTGAAGAATTCGAAGACCTGACCAGCATGGTTGGCGGCGGCATGGTACAGGCTTATTACTGGTTTCGTCCTAACCAGGCCTGGCACCAGCCGGCTGAATTAATTAGCCAGGTCGAGCAGACGCTGGCGAAGCACGATATCGACTACACGGGTCTGATTGAAGCCGCCGGCGACGGACCGGTTGAATCCGATGCCGATAACGAGCTGATAAGCATCATGCTCGGCCCGGGTAGGTTTGGGGTGCGGCATGTACAGCCGGAGGCGGGGGAGGTCGATGCGGTACTGGAGGATTTCTGCGCCAGCGCCGGCGCAGACAGACACTATGTGGAGAACTTGTTGCGCCTGTTCGGCAACGAGGCGACCGGTAATGTCTGTGTCGCCAACGCACGTTGCGACGTGTGCGAGGTGAGCTTCTGCAAGCGGTTGCGGTATCGCTAGTTTTATTTACTAAGAATGGAGTGCACGATGGCTTTGCGTCTTTTAAAATCAGCTAATCTTTCCATGGATAAGGATCCGGAACTAGACCTCGACGATCCGGAGGTTAATTTCAACTCACTGTTGAAACTCAGGGGCGACCTGGGCGGCAATGATTTCTTTTTTGCGTTTCCGGGGCAGGCCTGGGCGATGGTCCCGCAGGAGCAGAATTATCGGTGCTTTCGCACTTTTGGCTTTGGGGCCGGCCGGTACGAGAAAGTAGACGAGGGCTACCGGATCTATTCCCGCGAGGTTTTGTATTACCTCGATCCCAACACCGGTGAAATTCTTGAAGAGTGGAACAATCCTTTTCTGGACGGGCGCACGGTCGAGGTGGCGCATATCGCCAACGACCCCGTCAACGGCGTGTTTTCACTCAAGGGCCCGGGCCCACTGACGCCGCCGTATCCTTACGTCAGCGTCGGCGATCACGTCGCATTTCAGTGGAATTTCTTTATCCAGCACCCCGCGGCGATGAACCGGAAGGACTATCCCTTGTACTCGTCAGGGGACATCGATCAACATGCGGAATTATGGGGCCTGATGGGGCGCAAGAGCGATATCCTGAATCCGGATACCACCTCGGCCTACTGCACGATGTCCTGGAGCCGGGTCGCCGACTGGCTGCCGTTTATGGAGATGGGCAATGCGCCCGGCAAGATGGTATTCCACAGTCATTCCATGAAACTGATGGAAGGACCAATGGAACTACCGCGCCCGATACTCGATTACATCGAGAAGCATCATTCGGAATACCTGACCGCGCCGACAGAATGGAACGGTCCGCAAATGACCAGCTCGGCAGGCGAGTTTAAGAAAATGATTGATGCGCGACGGGAAGGCGCGGGCTGAGTCAGGCGTGGCTGGATACTTTACCGTCCGCGAAAGTAAAGGTTCCCAGGCCACCCGGGCGGCCATCATATATCTGGTCTTTGTATGGGCCGTTTGCATCCACGTAATGCATGAAAACCTGTGCGTGATGTTCTCCTTCAAATGCTTCGCGCCAGTGTCTGAGTTCACAGCCCTTGTAAATAATCCCATCACCGGGATTCATATCAATGCTTTTTTCGGCCCCTTCCTCGCCCACGAAGATCGGCCATGGCTTTTCTGAATCAAAACCAAGCGTCATGGTCATGCTGATTTCACAGGCAGCCCTATCTACATGTGGAGCAAGCGTGTCACCCTTCTTGTAGACCCTAAAACAGGTATAAGTCGGGAGGAGTTGCTGCCTCCAGTTTTGGCTGCAAATACTTGAGCAGGGTCTCCATTAGCCTGTCACCAAGCGCTATCGGCGTCTTCGCGACCTGCGAGTCACCGTCCTGCATATCCTTATTGCGCGCACGCATCAGGGCGTACTGATGAACGACTTCCTGCAGGGGTCCCTCAATCATATTGGGTGCGTATATATACTTATTCTTGTGAAATTCGCTTTCGCTGGTGTTCATATCTAAGGCTCGACTTTGCTGCGGTGCTTAATGATTTAGAGAGGTGTAAATAATACACAAGTGCCCGAGTCGGGGCCTATGGGCAATTGCCGCAACCGTACTCCGAGTATCGCCTGCGGCAGGCTTGACCAGACATAAAGTGGGCGTACCGACTGGCCCCGTCGTATAAATAAAGAAGGGCCGCATCACTGCGGCCCTCCGTGAGATTGAATCACTTCAACCTCCGGGCCGTCGCTGTTGCGAAAGCGGCCCCTGGTTATATGGCGCATCAGCCGAACGGCGGAGGCTTCTCCACAAAACGACCGATACACCCAGGTTGATGCGACAAGCTCGCTATCTCACTAGACACTGTGATCACCTCCTTTACGCTGACTGAACAAGGCCCTCAGTATCCCACAAATATTGCCTTGACGGGGTACCGGGGATCAGAGCTGGAAGGATAATGTGCCGCTATCGGTGACGTGGATCGGCGCAAAAAAGTTACCGGTGCTTAATTTGACGCTGAGTTCATAGCGAAAACTGTCACGGGGCCGGGTCGTAAGGCTGCGTGCAAACTGCATGCTGTCGACCAGGCCGGCCTGCGCCTTAATAATAATTTCTGCTTCACCGTACCCGTCAATAGTAGGGAGGTTATTGCTCACACCAGTCAGAATCTTATAGTCATCCAGACTGACGCTGTAAGAAGCTCCTTCTAGTTCCAGCGGTATATCATTCGGATTCGTGACCCGCAGCCCTAATTCAAAGCGAAGTGTGAGCCCTTCCGCGGGCACCGGTTTAACGTAGCTAACCGTAACACCCGGCATTTCGTAGTCAGGTCGCAGGCTGGCGCAGCCTGCGAGCAGCACCAGCCCGCATACGAAGACCGCATATTCGGCCCAGTGTACCGGCCGTGGTTTAGAGCGGATCGATCTCACGGCATTTACCCTCATCGCGCGGACCCGTCGGTGCATCACATTCAACGCCTTCGAGCGCGACCCAGTACGGTGTGCCCGCGACGATCATCGTGTGTACCGACTTGTAGCCCGGTACCCCCGCAATATCAAGGCTGGGCAGGGGACCCATGATGATGTCCTGTTTGCCGGCTTTTATTTGCGCGTCGCAGTCGGTGATGTCCGAGATGTACCGTGTCGTTACCTTGTGTTCCGGCAGGAAGGCCTTGGCCGTCTGTGTGGTTAGCGGGCCGGCACAGATGCGAATATTCGGCCGTGCCCACAGATCATCAAAGGAATTCAGCTCATCGGCATATTCTGAATCTTCCGGTACATGGATGAACTGCATCAGCGACGACATGGTGCAGCCAAAGCGGCGCGAGGTTCTGCGGCGCATGTCCTGTGTCCGTCCGCCCGTCGCATTGAGCTGGGAAACAAAATCGACCTCGTCGTCCACGAGCGCCGATGTACTTGCCAGCGGTCCCGGGGGTTTGGCGACGTCTATCACTTCGATCTCGGCCCCGTAATGGTTCTCGATCTCGGCGATGATGAGATCAAGGTACTGATTACCCGCGCCGGAGAAATAGTAGGAAGAACTTTCCGGCGTACTGGGCACGTCCTGGATGAGCCGGCGAATTTTGCCTGTTTCGAGCACTTTCTTAAGCAGGCCTGTCGGATTCTGCGGAAATGGTGTCAGGTCGGGCAAAGGAAGGCAGTCAGCAATCCTGACGAAATAAGACGAGGCCAGCCCCGGCTGATTGGGAGGCTGGGTCGCGATTACCTCTGCCGCCTTGCCGCTTGCGACGATACGAACCCATGCTGCATCGAGCGCCCGGATCAACTGTTCACGCCCCCTGGCTACCTCGGCAGCGTCGGAATCTACACCGCCGGTCGTTGCGCAACCGGCTAGCATGACTAGCATTGCTGCACCGCTGAATGCACTGATTGCTTTTCTTATCAAATATTTTTGAGCCATGACAAACCTGGTCCCCAACGTCGTAGTAGATTTTCACTGTACCCTAATTCTGTTGACGGCCGGGCTATTTCCCCCGGGCGACCGGTCCACAAACACGATCGGTTGGCCGCTGTTATGGCAGAATAGTAAATCTTCAGCGCCGGCACTCCTGCCGGGTTTACATGAGGTTTGCTGACTTGTCTTCTGACCTGACAACGGGGCCGGTGCCTGCGCATTTGCGGCGCCAGGCTATTCCCATGGGCTTGGGGCTTATCGCAATCATTTCTTTTGATGCGGTGGACCTGTTCTTTGTATCCAGGCTTGGCGATCTTCCGCTGGCGGCAATCAGTTTTTGTTTTCCGGTCTTGTGGCTGCTTACGAGCGTAATCATCGGCTTCGAGGCCGGGGCTGCGTCGACGATTTCGCGTGCGGTCGGCCGCAACGATCAGCTAAGCGCACGCCGCCAGACCACCGATACGGCTGCGCTGGCGGGCCTGGTGGTGGCGGCACTTTGCCTGGGGGGTCTGTTTACGATCTCGCCCGTATTCGGGCTGCTCGGGGCAACGCCCGAAGTCATGCCGTTCGTCCAGGACTACATGGAGGTCTGGTACTGGTCGGCGCCCGTATCGGCGGTAACGTGGATTTGCCTTGCGTCGATGCGCGCGCGTGGCAACACGATGCTCGAGGGCAAGATCATAATTATTGCCGCGGCTGTTAACGCGATACTGGACCCCATCATGATTTTCGGCCTGTTCGGTTTTCCGCGACTGGAGATTGCCGGCGCGGCCTGGGCAACGTTGACGGCGAATGTTCTGATTCTTTTGGGCGCTCTGACTTACCTGCATTTCAGTCTGCATATTTTTGCAACACCCTTTACGCATATACGCAACGTGATGGATTCCTGGGGGCGCATGTTGCATGTTGGTTTACCGGCCATGCTGACCAATGCCATCGTGCCGCTGGCGAACGGAATTATTGTCGCGATGCTGGCTACTTATGGCGTTGATGAAGTGGCAGGGTTTGGCATCGCTATACGTATCGAACCAATTGCGCTAATCGCGTTCTATGCGATGTCGGCGATTACCAGTCCGTTCATGGGGCAAAATATTGCGGCTCACAAGTTCGGCCGGCTAGATGAAGCGCGGAGGGCTATAGGTAGGTTCGCGATTGTTTATGGCCTGATTCTTTCGGTCGCGCTCGCAGTTCTTGCGGCCCCCCTGGCGGCATTGTTTAGCGATACCGAAAGTATCCAGACGGTTGCGGTCGAGTATTTGTGGATCATGGTGATCAGCTACGCGGGCTACGGTGTCGTCATGTCCATGTGCGCAGGATTTAACGGTATCGGAGACCCGTTGCCCGGTGTCGCAATCTCTGTGTCACGGGCCTTTGTCGTGTTCCTGCCACTCGCGTTTGTGGGTCAGATGATAATTGGCATGAACGGTATATTTGTTGCCGCCGCGATTTCAAACCTGGTTTTAGGCCTTGCGGCATATACCTGGTTCGGCCGACACATCAGGCGCGACAAGGCAAATTATGTCGCTCAGGCTCAGACATAGCCTGCAGCGATCTCTTCCGACGCCGCCCACAGTTTTGCAGCCATCTCGGTATCTTCGGTGTAGCCGCCGGCACGTATCGGGTTGCAGTGTTCAAAGAAATAGCCGCTCGTCTCGCTGAGCGCCGGCGCCGTCGCGACGTAACAGGTGGTTGCCGCCCCCTGGCCCATGGTCTTGGTGAACAGTGAGCCGACGGTTTCCAGTGCGATGACTTGCCAGCGAGGCAGGTGCCGGCCGAGGTTCGTTGCTATGACCCCCGGGCGTAACGCGTTTGCCGTCGCGCGGGTGCCCTGCAGGCGCTTTGCGAGCTCCAGGGTAAACAGAACATTTGCCAGTTTGGATTGCCCGTAAGCCTTGCTCGGGTCGTAGCCACGCTCACCCGACAGGTTATCGAACTGGATACCTTCGTCAGGCGGGTTGCCGGTGGCACGACCACTGCTGACATTGACGATGCGTCCCTGGGGAGCGGCGATGACCTGTTCGAGCAGCTGGTTGACGAGCACGAAATGGCCGATGTGGTTTACGAAGAATTGCTTCTCGATGCCATTGACCCGCTCGAGTTCCGGCAGCTGCATGATGCCGGCGTTGCAGATGAGTATGTCGATGGGGGTATTCATGCCGCGTATTTGCTCGGCGGTAGCGGCAATCGTTTCAAGTTCAGTTAGCTCAACCACGACCGGCGTTGTGCGGCCCTCGACGCTCGTACAGGCATCCGCGGCCTTTTCCGGCGTGCGTGCGGCACCGAGCACGTGTGCGCCTCGCAACGCAAGGACACGCATAGTCTCGTAGCCGATCCCTGAATTGCAGCCTGTCACCAGCGCCGTTTTGCCGCCCAGGTCGAGTCCGGCGGTAACTTCTTCGGCTGTAGAACTTGCTCCGAATGGCCCTATTGGGACACCCGCGGGCGGTGGCAGGTCATTCGACGTACATGCGCTGATTCCGGCCACACACGGCGCCGCAAGAAGGGCAGGAGTTGCTTGTAAAATTCGGCGGCGCTGATAGGAAATGGTCAATGATCAATCCTGATAATGGTTTGTATGCTTACCAGAGCTGCTCGCTGCGGCGGGCGACGAATTCCCGAAAGCCCAGAACGGCAGACCAGTTTAGCAGGCAGAAAGTCATGGGGATGCGGATGGCTAAAAGCTGGTGCGTGGCCGGTAGCATAATCCCGATAAATGCAGCCGCGTATAAAACGAGCTGTATAGCCAGGATTAGCGTATACAGCAGCGACTCGTTAACGAGAATAATATTCGTCACGAGTCCCACAAGCAAAAATACCGGTGCAACAAGCCTGAGCAATTTGTGGGATACGAACTGCACCCAGATGGGATTTCGCCAGGGCAATAACAAACCGGGTGATCGCTGAACCAACTGGTAATTACCTGCGAGAGTACGCACTTTCCTTTTGTGTTCCCATTCGGGGCTGGGTGGAGGTATGTCGTAGGCAAGTGCTTCCGGTTCAAATATCACGCGCTCACCGCTGCGTACGGCGTTCATGGGGATCAGCACGTCGTCCAGGATAAGTCCCTTCGGGATATTTTTGTAACATGACTTGCGCAATGCATAGATTGCGCCCGTAACCCCGACGACCGATCCGCAGCGTGCTTCTGCCTGGCGAATAAATTTTTCATACTGCCAGTAGAAATCGATACCCTGAGAAAATCCGGATCTTGTTTCAGTTTCGATGATCAGTTCGCCGCTGACAGCGCCCACGGAAGGGTCGGCAAAGTTTTCGACCAGTTTACGCAGTGCGCAATCCGCGAATCTCTGGCGCGCGTCAGCAAAGATGATGAAGTCTGTGTCGCAGCTGGCAACGGCATCGTTAAGGCATGCCGCTTTACCGCGCTGCTCGTCGAAATTGAGTAGCTGGATACGAGTGTCATCAAGTGATTCAACGACCTGAACGGTGCTGTCTGTTGAGCCGTCCGAGGCCACGACAATGGTCATTTTGTCCGGCGGATAATCCTGGCCAAGAAGGTTGTAAAGCTTCTTGCGGATTGCGGCCTCCTCGTTGTGGACCACGACGATGACCGTGATGTCAGGCGTAAATGCGGAGCGGGCAACAGGGCGTGCAAACAGCTTGCCTGCTGCTGCAATCAGAAGCGGGTAACCGAAATAGATGTAGACAATGGTTCCCGCAGATAGCCAGAAAATTGCTTCCCACATCGGGTGGTTACTCGCTACAGGGAGGCAGATTAATGTTGCGTGGCTCCCGGGCCATGACAGGCGTGAGAAGTTGGACTGCCTGTCAGGCCGGTATTGCTTTGATGCCGGCCTCGGCCGGCGCCTCTGCCTGACTATGAAATATAAGCTGGAGGCCACCACCAAAACCGATTATGTCCGCGTCGGTGAGTTGGTGCTCACGCCGTATACGCTTGCCGTTGACGTATGTGCCATTATAACTATTGTAATCCTGCACAAATAACTCGCCGTCATGTCCATCGATAAAGGCATGCCGGCGGCTGATATGCGGATGGCGAAGCTGCAGGCTCGTCGTCGCGGACCGGCCCAGGAAGAAGGGCAGTTCATCAATCGGAACCCATTTTTCCCTCTTGCTTGTATCGGTTTGCAGCAACCAGCCTCTTGGTTCATCAGTCTCCACGTCCTCGGAAAGGGTTTGAACAGTAGCTGTAGGCACCTGCCAGCGTAGCTCTTTGGCTGCATTTTCGATGTGCGCGACATCGACTTTCTTGGCCTTATCGACCCAGGCTGCCGTGAATGCCATTTCGCAAAGTGTGTTGACCATGCGAGGTGTACCCGAGGTATAGGCAAAGACCAGGTCAATGGCTTTAGCAGTCATTATTTTCTTAATCTTGCCACCAGCCACTTCAAGCCGGCGTGCCAGGTACTCACTGGTTTCTTTTTCATTCAGCGGAAGAATGTGCTGGCGGATTCGTGTGCGCTGGCTTAACTGTTCGAGCTCAGGCGAGTCGATCATCCTGTTCAGTTCAGGTTGACCAAGCAGGACAATGCTCACGAGTCCTGATAAGTCGAGTTCCTGGCATGACAGCAACCGCAGCTCTTCAAGCGACTTCTTGCTCAGGTTCTGAGCTTCATCAATAAGGATCGCTACCTGTTTGCCCGCTTCTTTCTGCTTCCGAAAGTAGTTCGTCAGCAGCTTCAACAGGTAAACCTTATTCTTTTTGAATGACTCAATCTTGAACTCAAGCAGGATATTCTGCAAAAGCTCTGTAGGGGTAAGGGTTGTATGGGTAAGGTGTGCAATAACAACATCACGTGGCAGGTCTTCCAGAACCTGGTTGAGCAGGGTGGTTTTTCCTACCCCGATATCGCCTGAAATAACCACGAAATTATCGCGATTGGTAAGGCCGAACTCGATATTTGCGAGTGCCTTGGCATGCTGGGAGCTCAGGTACATAAACCTGTGATCCGGCGAGCTTTCGAACGGCCTGCAATCAAGTTTGAAATGTTCTAGATACATGGGTTGTAGTTATTATTTGTTACCCCAAGAACGGCGGAGCATCTCACGAATGCCTGATATCCACAATTGTACAGGTCACATCCTGGAATATGCCGCAGCATCCAAGCTTTGAAAGGCCTTGAATACCCCGTCGCTATTAAACTTAAGCTGGATACAGATTCGAAGACGCTGTTTATACGCCCCAGGTGACATAAGGGAACTGCCGATTGTGCGCTACTTGACACCCTCAATCAGATGGGCCTAAATCACCGCTCAAATCTTTGATAAACAAGGCGCTAGAGTATAACCCTAAAGGTTTTTTGCGCCTGATCCGAATGCATCCGGCGCGCGCATCCGTAAACAAGCAGATAATTTTCCCAGCCTTGAACCTGGTACCGGACACTAACAATAATTTTCGATTAACTGGCCACCATGAGCGTCATAAGAATAAATAATTGGGCTCTGCCTTTCTACCTGTTAACAGCTTACGTTGTGATCGTATTGCTGCGACCACATGAATACACGCTTAGCCCGATAACCGATATACCGATTCTGCCTGTTTTAATGCTTGCCAGTTTCGTGGCCTGGTTCCTGTATGGTCGGCGTGATTTCGAAGCGCCACAGTTCTATCTTGCGCCTCTCTTGCTGGTAGTCATGTGTTTGTCCATGATTGCCAGTGACTGGGCCGGTGGTGCAGTACTTATATTTCGCAAAGACCTTCCGATTATCGGCCTGTTTGTTCTGATCGCCTGTACTGCAGATACCACTCCTCGCTTAGTGTTGCTACTGAAGATTATTGTCCTGGCTGCAACGGTAATGGCCTGGCATGGTATTACCCAGGTTGAATCAGGCACTGGCTGGAGTGGTGCGACGCTGCTTTCCGGTCGCATTACCTATGTAGGAATATTCAACGACCCGAACGATCTGGGCCTGCTCTTTGTTACGTCCATACCAGTACTTCTATACCTTTATTACGATGCAAGTTTCTTTGTGTGGCGAGCTTTGTTAATCGCTTCACTGGCATCGATTCTTTATGCGATCTACCTGACTAATTCGAGGGGTACAATTGTTGGGCTGGCTGCTACGGTAGGGTTTTATTTCTGGTTGCGTTTCGGTCTTTTGCGCACCGCAATCCTCGTGTCTGTACTGGGCCCGCTGGCATTTGTCATGGCGCCATCCCGCTTCAGGGAAATGCTCGCCGCAGGCGAACTGGATGATTCTGCGCTGTTTAGGTTTGAAGCCTGGTATGCAGGCTTCAACATGTTTCGACTGGAGCCATTTCTGGGTGTCGGGGTCGGCAGGTTCGGCGAGCATTTTTTCATGACAGCGCATAATTCTTTCGTGGTTGTGCTGGCCGAGTTGGGTTTTCTCGGTGCTTTTGTGTGGAATGCATTTCTGGGCCTCTCCCTGTACATGATGTACAGGTTTCAGCGGGCTGGAGTACCTGATGACATTATCGAGAATCCCGGAGAGGTAGCCGAGTATCTGACCCAGCAGAAAATGGCCAGGGCCCTGATGTTTTCTCTGTTAGCTTTCTGTTCTGCGGGGCTGTTTCTTAGCCGTGCCTTTGATATTACTTTATTTATCTGGTGCGGTCTTGTGGTAGCTCACTACCAGAATTGCAGACGTCGCTGGCCAAACATTACTGAAGTGATTCAGCTAAAAGGCAACATCATGAAAGTTTTCTATTTCTGGCTGTTTACCGTCATGGTCTCCTATCTGGGCATGAAAGTAGGCTTATTCCTGGCCTAGTAACCTGTTGGCTTATATCGCAGCCTTTTGCATTCATGCACATACTAGCTTTTAGCAATCTGTATCCAAATACCTGCGAGCCACTGCGAGCGCGCTTCAATCATCTTCAGTTCGCAGCACTAAATAATCTTGCAGGTGTGGATGTAACGGTAATCAGCCCGATCGAACTGGCTCGCAGACTGCAATACACCAGCTCCGGGAAAGGCTGGGGACCGCGCGGCGGTCATGAGTGGGAGGGCCTTAGGGTGCGCTATCCGACGGCCTGGCTGATTCCAAAAATACTGCGTTTTCTGAATGGTTTTTTACTGGCCATTTCGGTATTGCCGGCTTGGGCGCGACAGTGGCGCAATCCGCCTGATGTTGTGTATTCAACATGGGCGTTCCCCGATGGTTACGCAGCAGTAATGTTGGCGCGTTTCTTTGGAGTGCCGGTATATGTAAAGGTGCATGGAACGGATGTCGCCCAGTTACTGGGTAGCAGAACGCTAAGGCGGGCACTTACCGTTCGCGCGCTGTCAAGAGCAACAGGTGTAATTGCGGTCAGCAATTATCTGCGTAATCAGCTTATCCACTGCGGCGTACCGGCCGAGCGCATTCGTACCGTTTACAACGGGATAGACCGGCAAAGTTTTTGTCCGCGGGAACAGGGTGAGTGCCGCCGCAGGCTCGGGTTACAGCATGCCGGCGCAATTGGCCTGTTTGTCGGCAATCTCGTCAGGGTCAAGGGTCTCGATGATCTGCTGGATGCGCTAACCCCCGAGTTATGCAGCAAACATGATCTTGTGTTCTATGTCATCGGGGCCGGCCCACTCGAGGGAAAGCTGCGGGAACGCGTCCGGGCCGCTGGAATGGAGTCAGCGATCCAGTTTGCGGGGCAGGTAGAGCACACGGTCCTGGCAGACTGGATGAATGCGGCAGATTTTCTTTGCCTCCCCAGCCACCATGAAGGATTGCCCAACGTAGTGCTGGAGGGCCTGGCTTGTGGACTGCCCGTCGTTGCGACTGCAGTCGGCGGTATTCCGGAAATTATTGACGACTCGAACGGCCGGCTTACTCCCCCCGGGGATCCCCGGGCACTGACCGCTGCGATTGCCTCGGTGCTGGAGCATAAACCGGCTGGGCCTGCGGTTGAATCAACAGTCAATGCAACCGGGTGGGGCGATAATGCAGAAGCCTTAAAACAGCTGTTCATGGATGATTTCACAGAGAATCCATTGTCATGAGTTCCGCACCCACAATCAGCGTCGTAATTCCTGCCTACAATGCGGAGACTTATATAGTCGAAACGGTCGAGAGTGTACTTGCGCAGACGGCAGACTTGCTGGAGGTTATTGTCGTCAACGACGGCTCCACCGACAGAACGGAAGAGCTGTTGCAGGGCTTCGGCGATCGCATCACGCTGCTTTCGCAAGAAAACAGCGGGGTCGCGAGGGCAAGAAATGCCGGCCTGGAAGTTGCCCGGGGCGAGTACATTGCTTTTCTCGATTCAGACGACGCGTGGTTGCCGGAAAAGACGGCAAAGCAACTGGAGGTAATGCAACGCTATCCGGATATTGCCGCACTTGGCTCGGACTGTATCGAAGTGGATTCGGACGGACAAGTTATCGGTAAGGTTGTTTCTGAAGCCTACGGCAACTCTTTCTGGATCAGCCATGAGCCACTGCTGATCGACAGGTCGGATATCAGTGACAACCTGATGCGCAATGCGCTGGGATCGCCCTCGGGCCTGCTGGTTCGCAGAGCATGCCTGGAAGAAGTACAACGATTTGATGAGACTCTATTTAACGGCAGCGAAGACTGGGATTTATTTATTCGACTTGCGCTGAAATATAAGACTGCCGTTTATGCCGATCAGTTATTCCGGTACCGGAAAACCGGTGAAGGCCTGTCTGCGCCAAAAAATGCTGAGCGACTGCTGAAGACCGATCTGATGGTCCTCGACAAAATATTTCGCTCGCTTAACGTGCAGGTGTCATGGTGGCAACGTCGCAAAGCTTACGGCAACCGCTATTTCAGGAATTCACAGGCCTTTGTGGAGAACTGGCAGTTCTCCAGGTCACGGTCTACCCTGCTGAGGGCCATTGCTTACTGGCCCACTTTACTGCTGCACAAGGCCGTAATAGCCATGCTGATCGTCCTGGTCATGGGCGAGGACTGGGCCCGAAAACGCCGCACTTAAGGGCTTGGGCCCGTTGCCGATCAGGCGTCGCCGTGCCCCTCGATCATACGTACAAATTTCAGCCACTGGCCCGTAAGTTGTACACCGTCCTCGAAACTGTAAGCCGGCGCCCAGCCGAGCGCGTTCTTTGCCTTCTGGTTAGATATCACTATCGGATAACACTCCCTGACCAGCCGGCCCGGGTCGGGCCATTCGACGCTTGTCGCCGATCGCGGCGCCGGCGCATTGCTGTAACCCAGTTTCAGCTTGATGCGTAACTTCTGCTGATCGCTGAGTCGTTCGCCCAGGGAATTCTTGGCCCAGCCCAGGAACGACTCGAAAAGCGGCACCCGCGATAACTCGGCATGAAAGTCATTTGAGGCAAGCAGGCCCGCCAACTGACGAAAGTTGTCCGTAAACCGTGGTGCCTGCGAGTGCCAGTATTCCCTGATATCAGCTGATGCCAGGTTGCTTACATCGAAGGGCTTGCCCGCCATACTGGCCAGTTGCAGATTAAACTCGCGCCAGCTCACCGGCGTGTCACCATTGATAACAAAAGCGCCGCCTATAACATTGTCGGCAAGCATGGCCGCGACAATGGCGTCGCAAACATCGTCGACGTATACCGCGTTACAGACACCCTTGCCGTCATCAATAAGTGTTATATGCCCCCGGTGAGCCGCATCGATAACCGGGGGCACGAAACCACTGTAGGGGCCATAAACGACCGTTGGCCTGACGATTACGGCGGGGAAGTTGCGGCTCCTGACGGCCGCCATGACAACCGCTTCCTGACCGGCCTTCGAATCGGAATAGGCCTCCCCATAGTGACTGATTACTGCGGTTTCTTCCGACGAGCATTCAGGTCCTGGCTCAGGCCCGTACACCGCCATCGAACTGACATGTACAAAGCGTTGTATACCGGCCTGTATACATACATCGATCAGCGCCCGGGTTTCTTTTTTTGCAAGACGGTCTTCGGAATGCGCGAGATGCATAACCACATCGCATTCTTCCAGCGCTCTTTCCAGGGCCGGCTTGTCCAGCAACTCGCCACTAACCATTTCGGCGTCGACCCGGGCTATCCTGCTGGCACGTGAGAAATTACGCACGAGTGCGCGATAGGGGAGATTGTGAACGAGGCTTAGCCGTTCACAAAGTCGGGAACCGATAAATCCCGTCGCACCGGTAACAAGAATTTTTGTTGGCTTCATATTGCCGACCGCCCGGTTTCAACCCACGGTTGTGCCATATGTGTGCGGATCCGGTAGGCCTCCTCTATAACCTGCAGCGCACGGATCGTAGTGTCGGCTGCTGCGCGCGATGGCGTTCGGTTAACGACCGATTCCAGGAAGTCCTGCCATTGCTCCGCCAGCGGCGTTAACTCATCAGCTTCTGCGGTCGCCGGACTGACCACCATTTCGAAGGAGCTGTCGCCAACTCTGCGTTGCAGGTACACGTGGTCAGGGTCGTCCAGGCGCGCCTCGGCAATTGCTTCCGTACCGACGATCCGGACACAGTTGTCGAGCATGTGTGTCCAGCTAAAGCAGCCGCGGAACGGCACAGTTCCTTTATGCAGGGTCAAATCAGCCGTCAGTATTCCATTCGACTCCACCCCACCGTAAGAGTCATCTTCGTAGTTCAGATTGTCGAGGTCGCCGAGCAGCCAGATAATGCGATCGAGCATGTGGACGCCGACGTCATAAAATACGCCTCCGGCAGTCGTGTTCCTGTTGTAGTAAGCGTCGGTTGTCATTGTCCAGTCGAGCGGCGCGCCCATTTCGCCGACAACTTCGACGATATCACCCAGTTCGCCGCCGCTTACCAAAGCCTTGAGTATCCGGTTATTCCGGTGAAACCGGGTGGTCAGTCCAACCGACAATATGCGTTCCAGTTTCGCCGCTTCATCGACCATTCTCTGCGCCTGGTCCGCTTCATCTGCGGTGGGCTTTTCACACATCACGTCGATACCCATTTGCATAAGCCGCATGCTTATCGGCGCATGCAGTCTCGGCGGCACCGCTACCAGGGCGCAGTCGACCAGGTTGCTGAAGTCCGAAATATCGTTGGTGATTTCTGCGTCCAGACCGAATTCAAGTTGTGCCAGCTCGGCGTATTCGTACGTGGTGTCACATAAAAAACGGACATCAATATTCGGGAACTGAAGCAGTTCCGGTAAATGCCCCTCACGGGTAATTGCGCCACAACCGACAATACCCAATCGTAAGATGTTACCGCTATCGGTCATCTGCTTCTTATCACCTGATTGGTGGACACCGTTGATTCCAGACCTAAAGCCCGGAGTTTAGCGGCGATAGTTTCGGCAGTCAGCCTGTTACCGTAAGGCGTCAGGTGGCCCTGGTATATCTGCTCCCATTCCTCACCGGGCCTGGCCCTGTACACGTCTCCAAAGTTTATAAAGTGAGTGCCGGTCGCATCTGCCCAGTCTGCCATCACCTGTTCGAGTTCGCCGGGCACAACGCTCTCAGAATCGGCAATGTAGCCCAGCAGAAATTGTGCCCCGGCCGATTCCGATGCACGACGGGCTTCACCCAGTATCGCGCTGGTAATTTTCCATTTTTTCCGTTCCTCCAGTGGGGGATGTAGCTTAGTCGCAGTTACGACATCCATCCAGGCGTTGGTTGCAAGCTTGCCGATCCGGAAGCTTGGTAGTGCAACTTCCATATCGTGATACTCCTCCCGGGTAGGAACAGGCTGATTCATCAGCTCCAGGTAATTGTTCGCCATACTGAATCGAGGTTTACCGAAGTCGCGGAAACTGAGGATGTTACGATTGATATTACCTTCATAGAAAATCAGGATCACTACATCGGGGTTGTAAACAAGTCCTTCTCGTTTCAGCCGCAACAGTTGCTGGTCGGTCCCGAACCCGCGCACGCCGAGGTTAATTGCTTCCGTGTCCGGCATGATCTTTTCAAGTTGGGTGACAAAGGTATCTTCATTCGCGACATCTTCTCCCCAGGTAAAGGAATCACCCACCACAACTACACGAAGGGATTCCGGCATTTTGTCCAAGGGGTACTCGCGGTCTGCCCGTACCCCACGTGAGTTGATTCGAATATTGTCAGACCGAAATCCGGGTTTGGGGCTCCAGCCTAAGACCGGGTCATGAATATCAAATGAAAAAGCTTCCGGGGTAAGTGCGTCGTCAGCAACTAGAGACTGGCTGGCTTGCCAGCGCAGCTGCCACCAGCCATCCTCGTCGGCGCCAAACAAGTGCTGGGGATCGAGTGCGATCCTTACGGCTGCTTCGGCCAGGAGCAGCGCAACTCCCGCACTGATTAACAGCGCTGCCACCGCAATCTGCACAGATCTTGAATCTACAGTAGTCGCACGCGTGTTTTTTACGCGCATGATCAGAATCAGCCCCAGCACCAGGAGCAGTGCGTCTGCTGCCAGCACATAGGTTTTTTGCTCGAGCGTACCGTCGCGCACCACGTTGGCCTCGATGAACCATGGGTTTAGCAGCAGGGCAGCGAGCACAAGGACTAATCCTGCGGCAGCCTGCAGGCGACTCAGTAGCAGTGAGACGTTGGACATGTCAGATATGGTATTGAGATCCGGCCCGGAAAGAGCAGGTTTTCACAAAAGTCTCGAAGCAGTCAAATCAGGATGATTATGTAGACTATCCGCGCAATCTGTTTGTGTACCTGCGGCACCTATGTTCCGTGGCCTGTGCTTGCTATGCTGCCTTTTCGACCGGCGTTGTGATTACCGTCAATAAAGCCAGCGAAAGACCCATGTCCGCTTTCAACTATTTCCTTATCTTGCTTGGACTCCTGATCGTCGCGGGAGTTGTAGAAGTGTGGCGGCGAAACGTGCAGATATGGTTGCCCGCCTATTTAAAGCGCGGCTCCAGGCAAGAACATAGTGGCACGAAGCACGTGCTCTTTTGTTTCGTGGATCACTTTGAGCCGCGGTGGGGGAGCCCGCCCTACGAGGCCGAACAGGAACGCGTAGACCGGTGGCTGGACGCTTACCCGAAAATGGCGTCACAATTCCGGGATGCAGACGGAAACCCGCCTAAACACAGCTTCTTTTATCCCGAAGAGGAATACAGAAAGGAGCACCTGGACAAGCTGGCCGAGCTTTGCCAAGAGGGCTTCGGTGAAATAGAGATTCACCTGCACCACCATGACGACACGGAAACCGGTTTGCGGGCCAAGCTGACGAGCTTCGTCGCTACACTGAACAAGCAGCATGGTTTATTGCCGGTTAACCCGCAAACCGGGCAACCGATGTTTGCTTTTATACACGGCAACTGGGCGCTGGATAATTCTGCACCCGACGGCAGTGCCTGCGGTGTAAACAACGAACTCATCGTGTTGCGGGAGCTTGGCTGTTACGCAGATTTCACATTACCTTCGGCGCCGGATCCGGCCCAGACCAGGAAGATAAACAGTATCTATTACGCCACCGATGACCCCGATCGTCCCAAGTCGCATGATTCGGGCACCGACGTACATGTGGGCGGCGCGGCGGAGGGGGACCTGATGATCATCCAGGGACCGCTCGCCTTGAACTGGAAGCAACGCAAGTTTGGGCTTATGCCTAAAATCGAAACCAGCGAAATACGTGGCGGGTTCGAACCTTCACACGATCGCGTTGACCTCTGGATTCGTGAAGCCCCCATAGTCCAGGGTCGACCAGACTGGTTGTTCGTGAAAATTTACACCCACGGTATGCAAGAAAAAGCCCGGGAGACGTTGCTGGGCGAGCCGATCCGTGAGATGCATGCTTATCTCAACAGCGCGTACAACGACGGCGATGACTATCAACTCCACTACGTCACCGCACGGGAAATGTACAACCTGGTCAAGGCGGCAGAGGCCGGGTGCCCGGGTAATCCGAATGAATACAGGGATTACGAATTGCCACCACCGTCACTGCTGCAGCAGTGACGGACGATTCTATTCGTAGGTAGCGGTAGCCGCACCGCCGTCAAGTTCGAAACTTAGCAAGCCGCCTTCATCGGTGGCGATACCCGAGCCTTCATTTATCGTCAGGCTGATGCTTCCGCCGTTGACTACCGGCAGCACGCTGTAGCTGACTTCAGGCTTCAGGCCTGCGAGCCATACGCGCCCGACCGAAGACGGTACATCGACAACCAGGCTAACGGCACCTGTGGTGTTACGCAGATCATCTTTAAGAAACAGGACCGCTTCACTGCCAATGACGGCACCCGCGACTTGCGGCGTGTCTACGCCTGCCGCATTCATCGCGACGAAGCTGTCAGCGTTGGATGTGCGCAGCACACTGACCATGACTAGCTGCTGCGCTCCCGTTCCCGGATCGATATCAACCCGGTGGGTGTGATAACCACCCGGCCAGCCACCCGGTATTGCACCGGTTGGACCCAGATGATCCAGCGATGAACTGGTCGGCAACACGGCTGCAATTTCTATGCGCTGCGAGATGTCGCCCTGGTTGGATGTTGCTGTTGCCGTGCGACCGCTGATCTGGGGCGCCATATCAAGATGAAAACGAATCTTGCGGGACAGGCTGCCGGCGGACGGCTTGTTGTGCACCTGGTCAAAAATCACGACCGTATCCGGCGTGCTCGCTTCATCGCTTTTCAGCCAGACCAGTGAGCGTTGTACCAGGTCATATGCGTCGAAGTTGTCGTAGGCCGACTTGTAAGCGCCACCCAGGTCGGACCCAACGTAACTGTGCGCCGAATTGGAACTGGCCCGCACAATGCGCTGGGTATTCGCGGCATTGAACGAGTACTGGCCCCGGTCATCGTGCACCTGCAACTGGAGCGTGTTGTGACCGCCACCCCAGGAAATGGGCCCCGCGTAGCCAAACGCTTCGTGCGTTATCCAGGCGCCCCGCCGATACAGCTGAAAATGGCCGCTGTCGGCATGGTTGTGGTCTACGCCTGACCAGCCGCCCGAGAATACCAACTGCGATGCGTTGGCCGACCATGACGTGCGGTCAAGCAAGATATCCATTCCGGAATCGAGGTTTGCGAGGGGTACGTCCTGGTGATAGTCGCGCGCCGCAAGCGTGTCCGTATTAAACAGCAGCATCGGCAAGCTACGCGCATCCGCGCCCGATGCCGGAAAGTGTCGCTCCAGAATGAACTGGGACCAGCCCGCCGCCAGATCGAGACCGCTGATTTCGAGTAGCCCGCGCAGCCAGGCATAGTTCTGCTGGTTTAGCCAATCGAACTGGAAACTGTTCGCTTCATTATTTGAATAGGCTTCAATATCACCCATGGTAAAGACACCGTCTTCGGACGGCGTCAAAGCGTTCAGTGTGACCGACTGCAACTGGTGACGCAGATATGGCGCGTAATTGGTAACCGGGTCACCTGAATTGTGTAGCGCCCAGAAGCTCTGGTACCAGTAACCCATCGTGCCGCCGTCATAGAAAATTCCATCCGGCAGGGTTCCGCCGCTCTGCGCGAAAAATCCCTGTGACCGCCGTGCTTTGGGGAGTTGCTGCCCGTACCAGGCGCGCAGTCCTGCATCCATCACAGCGCATGCGCGGCTTGCCACGCCCGTCGGCAATCCGTTGTCGCCGCAGGCAGTCAGCCCATCGATCAGCAGGCTGCGGGCGCGCCCGGCCGTGTCGTCAGTGTCGTGAATAATCAGCAGAACATCGTTCACCCGGTGTTCGTCCTGCAGCAGTGTTGCGAGTACCGCGCGCTCGCGCTGTGCCGGCGACAGTTCGTTCCACAGCAAGTCCAGGCACATCCCGAGTTGCGCGTCTTCAAACATATAGGTCAGCTCGCTTAAGTAACCGCCTTCCCAGAAGCTCACGTTATCGTCAAACAGGCTAAGGGCGGCATCACGGTATCGATCGTCATCGGTCACCTGGTAGAGGAGGGCCGAGATGCTGCAAGAGAGACGAGACTGGAATCCCGATCCCGAGCTCGCTGCGGCAGACAAAGCCTGGCTGCCAAGTTCATCAGCCCAGGCCTGCCATTTGTCATCCCCGGAGTTGTATTGTGCGCGCAGTGAACTAATAAGGTCAGTGTTCGCGTATACACGGGGGTGCTGGCTACCGAGATTCAGCTGGGGACCGGTTTGCGTGCGGAATGCCAGCACGTTGCTGACCTCGCCGGACAGACCATCCCAGGCTTCATGTACGACGACGGCGTAGTAGTCGGTATCCGGATCCATATCGGTAACGATGAACGGCTGCGCCAGGCTGTCGCCATGGTCCTCGTGAACCAGCCTGCTAACGCTGTCCCCGCGGTCTATCATTGCCTGCACGCCTGCGAGACTGCCGGTTTCCGAAATATCCGTGGTCCAGGCCAAAATCGCCTGCCAGCCCCACTGGGTTGTCTGAGGTGATGCGAAGTTGAACCATGCACCGTAGGGCGTCACGTTCTCTGCCCGGAGATTGCTTACCGGGCCGTTCAGTTCCGGAGGGGCAAAACCAGGGTCGCAATCGTTGCCCGTGCCATCCGAATTGCTGTCGGATTGACCCGGGTTGTAAATATTCGGGCAGTTATCTGAGTCCGTAACCCCGTCCCCGTCCGGGTCCGGATGCCATTCGCTGCCCAGCGTTGCCGCATTCGCGGGCGGCGCAGGCGGAAGTGGCGGAGGGGTCGGATTGGCATTGACCGGCACCGTCAAAGTGCGGCTGACAGAGCCACCGGTACCGGTGCACACCAGTCGGAATTTACTGGTCTCAAAGAGTTCGCCTGTCTGTTCCTGTCCCTGCGTCGGCCGCACGCCTTCCCAGGCGTTGCTTGCCAGGCATTCGGTCGCATTCGTAGTCAACCAGATGATGGTTGACGAAGATCCGGGTGTAACTTCCGCCGGATTGGCGACTATGGTCATGGTCGGTTTGGTCGTGGGAGAAGGGGGCGGCGGCGGTACCAGGACGCCCGGCGCAGTCGCGCCACCCGCTGCGTCATCACCGCCGGAACCGTCACTTCCGCAGGCAGCAAGCATAAGCGCCAGCAGTGCAATGGCTGCCCTGCCGGCTTTCACAGCACGGCGATTTGACGGCGCCATCAGCGCCCGGGAAGTCCCTGTTGCGACCACTACCAGATCCAAAACTCGGCACCCAGTGGCTGGACTATGCCCGAGATCACTCGAGCCTCCAGCGCACATAGTCAAAGCTGTATATGTAGCTCTGGTTGAACTGTTTTCCACCGCAGTTCAGGCAGGCATTGCGGACGCCGCCCGCAAATATTGCATCGCCCTGGATGCGTGCGGTTTCGCTGCCCGTCTGCTTGTAAACCCAGGCATAAGCCGGGGCGATCAGCATGTTCAGATCCGGTGCAGCGCTGACAACGTCAGGCGACTGGCCTTCATACGGCGAGTACCGATCGGCATAACGGAAGGCTTCCGCGCCCGAGTCCCACAGGCGCTGGCCGACGTATTGTGCAGGCGCGCCACCCTGGGCACGGACTTCTGCTTCCGCATACAGCCAGTTCGTGAAGTCGCTCAGCGCCGCAACGACCGTGGGCCAGGAATTGTCGTCCGTCGGATCGTCCCAGAATGCGTTCGGATTACGGCCGCTTTCAACCTCCCACTCGTAGAAGTCGATCAGCGCCTTCATGGTCAGTCCTGCCATGAATGGCTGCATCTGGTGGAAACCGGCGTCCGGCTGGTAACCGCGTTGTGCATAGCTCACGTTGCGCCACTGTTCCATCTGGTGTCCCAGCCAACGTATATAAGTCTGCAGGCGTGCCTCGTTCGTACCGAAGGTGTTGTGCGTCTTGCGCGGCTGTCCGGCACGTTCGGATACGACATGGGCGACGATGGCGTAGGCCAGTTCACGCGATATGTTGGTACAGGAACCGCAGTACTCGCCCTGGAACTCGACCGGCCGGGCAAACGCGCCATTTTCGGTAATCAGGTCGAAATCGACCAGTGTGAACGGCGAATTGATCGGTGCCGGCGTCGCTGCATTCACGGTCGGATTGCCGCGCAGGTAGTCCTCAAGCATGCCTAGCGAAAAGCGATGGTAACCCGACAAGTAGTAGTTCGGGCGGTCGTAGCGCTCTTCATACCAGGTCTGCCGTCCCCAGCCTGCGTAGGTCAGCCAGGGCTCCGTATTGCCGGTGTAATCCATGATCCGGTAGTAGACATAGGCCGCGTCGTAGTAAGCGTGCTGCCAGCGCGTGCCATAGCCGTAGCTTCCGGGGTTCAGCAGCGGACCTGCCTGCTGGCCGTAGGTGGTCATGTTCTGTTCCCACCGGGCGAATTCGCGAATCCCGTTGTCACCGCTGTCTACGCTGACGGTTACCGAGCGTGATATATCGCCACCCGCTCCGCTGCAACTCAGGCTGAATGTGCTGGACTCGGCCAGCGCGCCCGTGTCTTCGCTGTCATCCGGGTTCTTGGCGCCGGACCAGTCGCCGCTTGCTGTACACGATGTCGCGTCGGTGGAATCCCAGGTCAAAGTGGACGACCCGTTGGCGCTGACGACAGTCGGCGATGCCGTCAGCGTTAGTGTGGGTGCAGGCGGTGGAGGAGGCCCGCCGACCGACACAGTCACAGACCGGGTCACGCTGCCGCCGTCGCCGGTACACTCGAGACTGTATACGCTCGTTGCGGTAAGCGGCGGGGTATCGAAAGATCCCTGCGTTCCGCGCGAGCCTGCCCAGGCGTCACTCGCCTGACATGAATTAGCGTTGTTGGAGAACCAGTCAAGTGTGCTCGTGTCATTTACGTTCACCGAGGTGGGCGCTGCCCACAACGAAAGCGTCGGTGCATCAACAGACGGCTCCTCGACTGATACGTTAATTGTTTGGCTGGTCTGACCACCCGGACCGCTGCAGACGAGACGAAAACGGCTGTCTTCGCTGAGGGCATCCGATTGTTCTATGCCTTGTGGCGGCTTTGTGCCCGACCAGTCGTGAATGGCGTCGCAAGACGTAGCGTCGGTAGTGTCCCAGCGAATCGTGGTTGTCGAACCGGGTTCGACGGTCGAGGGCGTTGCCGAAAACAGCGTCAGCCGTGGTTTCTTGGCATCAGGGTCCGGCGGAGGCGGATCGTCGGAGCCTCCGCCGGCGCCGCCGGCCGAGGAAGAGCCGCCGGCCGAGGAAGACGATGCACTGTCACCACCGCACGCGGCGAGCATCGACACAAGCGTCACGGTAGCTAAAAGTCTGAAAATCCGGCCAGAGCTTTGGCCAAAAGCAAATCCGTTTGAAACCGGCAGCCATGAAACAGCGCTGCGAATCCTTCGCACAGGAAAATCCATTTTTTAACGCGCCTTAACAACAACTTTCAATTTTGACGTAAAAACGTCCTTGAATCGCTGGCTCTCTACGCAAGTGACCCGGTCTAACCCAAAAAAACCGGAATCGAGGGCCGCGATCTAACCCGTGACATAAAGTCTCACTAAATACGCCTTCCGGATTGTGACGAAGGTCTCATTTAGCGGGGTTGCTACGGGTTGAACGCCCGCAGTTTAACAATAATTCGCGTTATGGCAATACCACCTGTAGGCAAATCAACACGTTGCGTTGCAATATCCAAGGAGTTTTGTAAGTTGTTTGCAAACAGGATTGAATTTGCTTGCGCTTTCGTGTGGTAAAATTACGACAAACCTAGTTGTTGGTGCGCCAGCGCAGGTAATCGAAGCCGTAGAAATACTGCTGATTAAAGTGTTTTCCGCCGCATTTCAGGCAGGCATCGCGCACACCTTGTGCGAATATCTCGTCGCCCTGGTCCCGCAGGCGCGTATCACCGGTCTGTTTATAGACCCAGGCATAGGCAGGTGCGATCAGCAGGTTCAGGTCGGGAGCGGCTTCGACTACATCCGGGGTTTCGCCTTCATGCCGTGTATAGCGGTCCGCGTAGCGGAATCCCCCGAAGGCCTTGTCCCACATGCGTTCACCCACGAACATTTTCGGCGCGCCCCCGGCATCACGCACCCTGGCATCCGTATACAGCCAGTTACAAAAATCTTTCAGTGCCGCAACAATGGTCGGCCATGAGCCGTCGGGCGTCGGGTCTTCCCAGTAAGCATTCGGATCACGGTCGTTCTCGACTTCCCATTCGTAGAAGTCTATCAATGCCTTCATCGTCAGGCCGGTCATGAACGGCTGCATGTAGTGGTAGCTTTCATCGGGCTGATAGCCGCGCCTGGTATAACTGGCATTTCGCCACTGCTCCAGGTGGCGGCCCGCCCAGCGAACGTAAGTCTGCAACCGTGGTTCCATGCCGGTGCCGAAATCATTACTGCTCACCCGTGGCAGACCCGCCCGTTCCGATACGACAGTTGCGACGATGCTGTACGCGAGTTCGCGTGAAATGTTGCTGCAGGAGCCGCAGTACTCTTCCACAAAAAAGAATGGCTGGGCAAATGCGCCCAGGTCACGAATACCTGTGAAATCATCAAGGGTTAACGGTGTGTTGCCGGGCACCGGCTGTTCCGCTGTTGCGGTGGGGTTGCCACGTCTAAAATCTTCCAGCATGCCCAGCGAAAAACGATGGTAGCCCGACATGTAGTAGTTCGGGCGGTCGTAGCGCTCTTCTATCCAGGCATTTCGTGCCCAACCTGCGTAAGTCAGCCACGGTTCAGTTTTGCCCGTGTAATCCATGATCCGGTAGTAAACATACAGCGCATCGTAGTAGGCGTTCTTTTGTCGCTGGCCTTGGTCCGATATTTCGGGATTAAGTGTCGGGCCCCACTTTTTGCCGTACTTGATCATCTGTTTTTCCCACCGCTTTAGCTCCGGCACAGGTAAATCGGAAGATACGGCCTGATTTTTCGCGGTCGTCTCAACGAATGCTGCCGTCGCGGTGGTTGCGGCCACTGAAGGGCTGTCGTTATGGGGCTTGATCGCCTCGCCGCATGCAGCCGGCATCGCCAGGGCGACTGAAATGCAAAGAGGCAACATGAGTGACTGGATGATCTGGCGCATGGGGCTGCTATTGGTGTTCTTAATATAATGGCTCGTTGGTGGTGTGCCATCGCGCAGCATGTTGGCACAGAAACTTCAGTGATGCCTATTTTTTGGGCTCACGGGCGGATACCCTGACCCGGGGCGCGGACCAGCTTTGACAATATCACCGTGTACAGTTCACATCCCGCATGGGGCCTTGTTTTGCGGCACAAAAAAACTGGTTTATATCAAAGAGAAACAGGCCTTCGCGGAATGGGTCCGAAACGCGGATTTCTGCTAACTTGCGCTTATGGGCCAAAGTCCGTAATTTTAAAAACCCCCTGAAATTTTAGGGGGTTGGAGGCAAGATATAACATGGAGCTTAGTTCGTTTCATGGTCGCCACTAACAGGAAGAATGCCGCAATAAACGAGAATAGATAAGTGGCTGGGTCAGGGAATACCCACCTGAAGCAAAGCAGTAGTCACCTTACCGCACCCCGGGAAGAGTGAGGTAAGTCGGTTACCCGTAAGCAGGCGAAAGTCGACCATTTTGAAACCGACGATGCCTGGCTCTGCGTGATCAGGAGATCGTGAACCATCGTGACAGCTTTTCCCCTGATGCAGCCAGTGTGCTGAATTTACCCGAATGAAAAGAAAAACATAGAGGGATTCTAATGGGGTCTGCTAATCGCATTACTGACAGTTATTCTCTGTCGCCTATACAACAGGGAATGTTGTTCCACTATTTGTCCGGCGCTCATTCGGGTGTGGATATCGAACAGATCGTCTGTCGTCTGGACGAAGCCATCGATACGGACATACTGGCCCGTGCCTGGCAGACTATCGCTGTCCGCCATCCCGCCCTGCGAACGGCATTTCGCTGGGAGGGTGTCGACCAGCCTTTGCAGGACGTGCATGCGGAAGTTGAACTGCCCTTTGTCGTTAACGACTGGTGCGGCCAGCCGGCCGATGTGCAGCAACGCCAGCTGGATGAATTCCTGGCGAGTGACCGGGCGGCCGGATTCGACCTGGAGTTGCCGCCACTAATTCGCCTGACCTTTTTCCACACCGGCGACGCCAGCGGCATCCTGGTGTGGACCTTCCATCACCTGCTTCTGGACGGACGTTCTTTCCCGGTGGTTCTGCGGGAAGTATTTGCAGCCTGCGAGGCATTGGCCAGCAGCCAGCCTGTTGAGCTGCCCACAATTCCACTGTACCAGCAGCATATAGGCTGGCTGGAAAAACGTGACACCTCGGGTGACGAGAACTTTTGGCGTGAATTGTTACAGGGGGTCAGCGGACCCACCCCGTTGCCGATGCTTGTGCAGGCAGAAGACGATGCCGAAGCGACAATCGATCGTGTAGAAATTGAAATCCGCCTCGGCAGTGACCTCAGCGACTCACTGATTACGCTCGCGGACGACGAAAAGGTTTCGCTCAATACTGTGTTGCAGGCTGCCTGGGCCATCTTACTCAGCCGGTACACCGGCGAACGGCAGGTCGTGTTCGGCTCGACGCGCGCCGGCCGTCACACTGTTGACGGGGCCAACGATATCGTTGGCATGTTTATCAATACGCTACCGGTGCCTGTAACCGTCGACCCGGACATTACACCGGCCTCATTGATGAAAATCCTGCGCCAGCAGGATGTGGACATGCGCCCATTTGAGCATACCGCGCTGGTCGATATTCACCAGTGGAGCGATGTGCCGGCAGCGACACCCCTGTTCGACACGCTGGTCATTTATGACCATGCGGCGCTTGACCAGGTTTTAAAGGCGGATGGCGATGCCTGGGCGAACCGGCACTTCAAGTTGCTGGACAAGACCAATTTGCCGCTGACCCTGTATGCCTACGGCGAAGACCAGCTGCTGCTGAATCTTGTCTATGACCGCAATCGCCTGAGCGATATTGCAATGGGCCGTTTGCTGGGCCATCTGCAGTCGATTCTTGCGGCGATGGCCTCAGAGAGTTCGATTACTGCCGGAAATATTTCGCTGCTGACGGAGGCCGAGCGGCATCGTCAGCTAGTTGACTGGAACGATACCGGCGAGGACTACCAGCAGGAGTCACGCATTCATGGCCTGATCAGCCAGCAGGCCGCAAGCCTGCCGGACAAACTTGCCGTGGCCGCGAAGGGGCGCGAGCTCAGCTACCGGGAACTCGACGAGGTGTCGAATCGCCTGGCACGGCATCTGCAGTCGCTTGGAGCAGGCCCGGACGTACTGGTAGGCATCCACATGCATCGGTCGGTCGATATGCTGACCGGTCTCCTGGCAATTATGAAAGCAGGCAGCGCTTATCTGCCACTGGATCCGGATTTTCCGGCCGATCGGCTGGCGTTCATGCTGGAAGACGCCAGGGCGCCATTGCTGCTGACCGAATCACAGCTTGAAGGCACGCTGCCGGCGGGCGATTACCAGACGGTGGTTATGGATACCGACCGGGCTACCTGGGAAGCAAATGACGGGACCGCCGTTCAGGATGAAGCGACAGCGGATAATCTCGCCTACGTGATCTATACATCGGGTTCGACCGGCAAGCCGAAGGGTGTCATGGTCGAGCACGGCAATGTCGTGAATTTCTTTGTCGGTATGGATCAGTCCATTGCACGCGGCGAGCGCGATGCCTGGCTGGCAGTAACCAGCCTGTCATTCGATATTTCCGTGCTGGAGCTTTTATGGACCCTGGCGCGTGGCTTCACGGTGGTGATGGCCGCAGATATCGATGCGGAACAGAAACAGGATGAAGTGGTTTTCGATCAGGAGATTGATTTCAGCCTGTTTTATTTCGCCAGTGATGACGGTGGTACAGGCCGTGACAAGTACAGGCTTTTACTTGAAGGTGCGAAATTCGCTGACCGGAATGGTTTCGTCGCGGTATGGACGCCCGAACGGCATTTCCATGCGTTTGGCGGCATATTCCCGAATCCATCCGTTGCAGGTGCTGCTGTTGCGGCCGTAACCGAGAATCTGCAGATACGTTCAGGTAGTTGTGTGTTGCCTCTGCATAACCCGATACGTGTCGCGGAAGAGTGGGCAGTCGTGGACAACCTGTCAAATGGCGGAGTCGGCATCGGCTTCGCATCCGGTTGGCAGCCAAATGATTTCGTACTGGCGCCCGAGAACTATCCTGAGCGCCAGGCCATCATGTTCGAGCATATCGAAACTGTGCGCAAACTCTGGCGTGGCGAGGCGGTTAAGTGCAGGAACCCCAAGGGCGACATGGTCGAGATTCGGACCATGCCGCGCCCGGTACAAAAAGAACTGCCGGTTTGGGTTACCACGGCCGGCAGCATCGAGACTTATATAAGTGCGGGCAAGTCAGGGGCGAACGTGCTGACCCATTTGCTCGGCCAGGCCGTCGAGGACCTTGAAGCAAAAATCAAGGCTTACCGGCAGGCATGGAAAGAGGCCGGCCACCCGGGACAGGGCAGCGTGACGCTCATGCTGCATACTTTTGTCGGCGATGATAACGACGAAGTCCGCGAAATCGTCCGCCAGCCGATGAAAAATTATCTCGGCAGCGCACTGAGTCTCGTCAAGGGTTTTGCGGATAGCTGGAGCGCGTTCAAGAAAGATGCTGCTGTAGACGTCAAGCTCGAAAGCAACGCGCTTGATCAGCTTAGCGATGAAGAAATAGACAGCCTGCTGGACTTTTCTTTCGAACGCTATTTCGAAACCAGCAGTCTGTATGGTACGCCCGAAAAGTGCCTGAAGCTGATTAAGGCAGTTCAGGATGCCGGCGTCGATGAAGTTTCCTGCCTGATTGATTTCGGTGTTGATCATGACCTCGTTCTCGAGCACCTGGATAATCTCAACGAAGTGCGCGCGGCGGCTCAGCCGGCAGCGGCAGCCCGGACCAGGGGTGAATCACTCCCGGAGCAGATCAGCAAGTACGATATCAGTCACCTGCAGTGCACGCCTTCCATGGCGCGCATGCTGTTACTGAACGACGAAACACGAGCTGCGCTTGCGAAAGTCGAACACATCCTGATCGGCGGTGAAGCTTTACCCGTTGACCTGACAAATGAGGTTCAGGAAGTAACGCAGGCTTCCATTACCAATATGTATGGCCCCACCGAGACAACCATCTGGTCATCGACACAGGTGGTGAACGGTGAGGATCAGGCGGGTACGGTCGCGATAGGCAAACCTATTGCCAATACCACGATGTACGTACTTGACGGACAGCAGCAGCCGGTACCCGTGGGTATCGTCGGCGAGTTGTATATCGGCGGTGACGGAGTCGTGCGTGGCTATCATGACCGGCCGGAATTGACCGCTGAACGTTTCGTAGCGAACCCCTTCGATAAAGAGGGCAATTCTCGTCTGTACCGCACGGGTGACCTGGTGCGGTTCCGGGATGATGGCGTACTCGAATTTATCGGTCGCGTGGATCACCAGGTCAAAGTTCGTGGCTTCCGTATCGAACTGGGCGAGATTGAAGCGGCCCTGCTCGACTATCCGGGTATCGCGGAAGCAGTGGTAATTGCACGTGAAGACATACCGGGAGACAAGCGCCTGGTTGCTTACCTGGTTAGTGATACAGAACCCGACCAGGCGGACCTGCGCACACACCTGGGCACACGGCTGCCAGACTACATGGTGCCCTCGAATTTCATTGCTATGGATGCGTTTCCGCTTACGCCAAACCGGAAGATCGATCGTAAAGCACTGCCGTCGCCGAGTGACGCCGGCATCAGTCGCGAGGAAGCCTTTGCGCCGCCGTCAAGTGAAATGGAAAAAATGGTTGCAGGCGTGTGGGAAGAAGTGCTGAACCTTCCAGACATCGGCGTGCAGGATAATTTCTTCGAACTGGGCGGCCATTCCATATTGGCCGTTAAGTTGCATGGCTTACTCCGTAAGCTGAGCGAACGTAAGTTAATGGTGACCGACATATTCCGGTATCCGACTATCAGGGCTTACGCAGAATTTCTGTCTGGCGAAGACAGCAGTGGCGAACAGGTACAGAAGAGTATGGACCGTGGCGCCAGTCGGCGCGCAGCTTTGCAACGTCGACGCGGTCGACGTGGTGCTGGTTCGGCAACCACCGGGGATACTGTTCGGTGAGTAACGACGACTCGCAATTTGATATCGCCGTAGTTGGTATGGCGGGGCGCTTCCCCGGTGCGCGCACGATTTCGCAATTCTGGGAAAACCTGCGTGACGGCAAGGAGACACTAAGCGACTTTACCGATGAGCAATTGTTAGCTGCCGGCGTGCCCGAGTCCGTACTGAATGATCCCGACTACGTAAAACGCGGCGCAGTGCTTGACGACATGGAAGGATTTGATGCCGGCTTCTTCGGGTTCAATCCGAACGACGCTGCAGTTCTTGATCCGCAACACCGGCATTTTCTGGAATGTGCCTGGGAGGCCATGGAAGATGCGGGCCATCCGCCGGATCATTTTGACGGCCCGGTTGCCGTATTTGCCGGCGTTGGCATGGGCTCCTATATGTCATTCAACCTGTTGAATAACAAGGAATTAATGGATTCTATGGGTTTGTTTCTTGTCAGGCATACAGGCAACGACAAGGATTTCCTGGCAACCCGTGTTTCTTACGAGTTCAACCTCACCGGCCCAAGCGTTAACGTTCAGACCGCCTGTTCGACATCACTGGTAGCGATTCATCTTGCATACCAGGCGTTGTTGAACGGTGAAGCGGATATGGCACTTGCCGGTGGCGTAACGATTGAGCTGCCGCACCGTCAGGGTTATATCTATAAGGAAGGCGAAATTCTTTCCCCGGACGGCCGTTGCCGCGCTTTCGATGCTGATTCACAGGGAACGGTCTTTGGCAGCGGGGTCGGCGTGGTTGTTTTGCGGCGACTCGAAGATGCGCTCGCGGATGGCGATCATGTACATGCGGTTGTAAAAGGCTCGGCAATAAATAATGACGGTTCCGCCAAGGTTGGTTATCTGGCACCGAGTGTGGACGGCCAGGCGAAGGCAATCAGTGAAGCAATTGCGGTCGCGAACGTCGATCCGGAAACGATCAGTTACGTGGAGACGCATGGTACGGGCACCAATGTCGGCGACCCGATAGAAATTGCCGCGTTAACCCAGGCCTTTCGGGTGCAGACCGACAAATCAGGTTACTGCGGCGTAGGTTCGATCAAGCCGAACATTGGTCACCTGGATACGGCTGCGGGTGTCGCCAGTTTTATCAAAACAGTTGAGGCGCTCAAGCATCGGCAGATCCCACCCAGCATCTGGTTCGATACGCCGAACCCGGAATGTGATTTCGACAACAGCCCATTTTTTGTCAACGCCCAGTTGAGCAACTGGAACCCCGGTTACGGTGACGCAGATAGCCTGCGCCGTGCGGGTGTCAGTTCGCTGGGCGTAGGCGGTACCAACGCGCATGTGATTGTGGAGGAAGCTCCGCCTGTTTCCAGCGATGTCTCAAAGAGGGCAAGGCAGCTTTTGTTGCTGTCGGCCAAGACACCGGATGCCCTGAAAGAAGCCGCTGTAAACCTTGCCGAACACATTGAGTCCGAGCCTGATATTAATCTGGCCGACGTAGCTTATACGTTGCAGGTTGGCCGGACGCGGATGACCCAGGCAGCCGCTGTTGTTTGCAAATCACGCGAGGATGCAATTGCCCGCCTGAATGATACGGACAAGCTGGAGCTGATTGCCGGTGTGGAATCCGGCCGGCGGCCGATCGCATTTATGTTTGCCGGCGGCGGCGCGCAGTACGCTGGCATGGGCCACGACCTTTACGAAAGCGAACCGGTATTTCGTGCTGCGGTAGATGAATGTTTGCAATTGCTGGAACCGGAAATCGATTTTGACCTCAAGGCTTTACTGTTTCCGTCTGCAGACCAGATGGAGCACGCGGCTACCGAACTTGAAAGGCCCACCCGTACTTTGCCGGCCCTGTTTACGATTCAGTATGCGCAGGCGCGGCAATGGATGGCATGGGGTGTGCAGCCGGGCGCGTTTATCGGTCACAGCATGGGCGAATACACGGCGGCCTGCCTGGCGGGCGTCCTGAGCCTCAGAGATGCGCTGGCGCTGGTCTCGTTTCGTGGCCGGCTGTTCGAGAAGTTACCTGCCGGCACAATGCTGAGTGTCCCGCTGTCGGCAGACGAACTGCAGCCCCTGCTGAGGGACAAATTGTCGGTGTCTGCGGCAAATGCACCGGAACTCTCGGTAGCGGGTGGCCCGGTCGCTGCGATTGAGGCACTGGAACAACGCCTTGCCAAACGCGATATAGAAAGCAACCGCATTCATATATCGGTGGCAGCGCACTCGCTTATGCTGGAGCCATACCTTGCCGAGTTTCGTGATTATGTTTCAGGCTTCACTCTGGGTAAGCCGGAAATTCCATTTGTTTCCAACCTTACGGGTGACTGGGTTACGCCTGACGAGGTGAGCAATGCCGAATACTGGGTACGTCACTTGCGTGAAACCGTGCGCTTTACAGACGGGCTCGAAAAGCTGCTCGAAGACCCGTCGCGTGTTTTGCTGGAAGTCGGTCCGGGACGCACACTGGCGACACTTGCGAAATCACACGACGACCGGGCTACTGATCGAGCGAAGCTTACATCTCTGCCTCACCCCGAAGACCGTGACAGTTCCGATGCAGATTTCATGCTGCAAAGCCTTGGTGCTGTTTGGGCGGCAGGTGTTGAGATTGACTGGTCCGGTTTTTATGAGGATGAGAAACGGCGGCGGTTGTCTCTTCCTACCTATCCTTTCGAACATCGCCGCTACTGGATAGAACCGGATCAAGTGGCCCGGGGCAGTGCGGTCGACGCGATCGCAACCGAGCCCGAGGACTGGTTCTTTGTGCCCGTCTGGCGTCCGTCGCCCTTACCGGCAACCGACCCCGATGCCCTGGCACGTTCACGGCTGCTTGTCCTGACTGACGGCGGGCCGCTTGATGAAGCCTTCCTTGCAGAAGTCCGTGGCAGGGCCAGGGTTGTAGTGACTGCGGAAGCGGGCGCCGACTATGCAGAACTCGGCGAGGATAACTACCGTATCGATTTGCAGAACCGCGATGATTTCGACCGCTTGTTCGGCGATCTTGAAAAGCAGCGTGTTCTTCCCGATATCGTTGTAAGCCTGCTCGACGTCGACTCATCGACCGGCAAAGGCAGGAGTGCAGAAGCGTACACATCGGCAGTCGGCAAGAGTTTTGTGAGTCTCTTGCACCTTGCACAGGCGCTGGCCGATGCTGATATCAGTGATACGGTTTCCATCATCTCGATATCGGATGGCATGCAGCATATCGCCGGCCAGGGTGCGCATTCACCGCTTAAAGCAATGGCACTCGGACCACTTTCAATTATCCCGCGTGAACTCCCTAACGTTAACTGCCGCAGTATCGATGTGTCACTCAGTGCAAAAGCGAACGGCAGTCAACAAAAGCTGGTGAATGCACTGCTCGATGAAATAGCGCCGGGCGAGGCAGAAAATGCGGTCAGTGACGTTATTGCCTATCGTGGCAATGACCGGCTTGTTCGTGCTTTCGATCCGCTGCCGCTCGACGCGCCGGACCAAAGTGGTGTAAGCCTTCGCGAAGGCGGCACCTACCTGATCACCGGTGGCCTTGGTGGAATCGCACTGGAAGTCGCCAGGCATTTGGCGGCGCGACATCCGCTCAACCTGGTGCTAACCGGCCGTTCTGAATTGCCGGAATCATCTGAATGGAGCGCATGGCTTGCCGATCACGACGAGAATGACCTGACCAGCCGGAAAATTGCCCGCCTGCAGGCGCTGGAAGAGGCCGGCACATCCGTTTCCTACCTACGTGCCGATATCGCAGACAAGGACCAGGTTGAGGCACTTGTACAAACAACTCAGCAGCATTACGGGCCGATCAACGGAATCTTTCACACTGCGGGCGTGCTTGACGATGCGCCGGTGCTGCTTAAAACCGCTGCCGAAGCCGAGGCTGTACTGCGTGCAAAAGTACTTGGCAGCATGGTGCTCGCCGAAACCGTACCCAATGAAGCGCTCGATTTCACACTACTGTTTTCTTCCATCAGTAGTTTTGCCGGCCTGCCGGGCCAGGTTGATTATGCGGCCGCCAATGCATTTATGGATGCGTACGCCCATTACCGGAACAGCAATGGCATCCGCACGGTCGCGATTAACTGGCCTGCCTGGCAGGAAGTCGGTATGGCTGCCGAGCTGGCCCGCATGCTGGGTGGCGAGACAGAGTTCCCGGTCGATCATCCATTGCTCGACAAGTGCACACGGCAAACTTCAACCGAAGCCATATTTTCGACCCGGCTGGATCCGTCCGCCGACTGGATACTTGCCGAGCACCGGCTGCGGGATGGTGACTGCCTCATACCGGGTGCCGGCTATATAGAGTTAGCACGTGCAGCGTACGAGGCGTATACCGGCGACAGCCGGCCTGACTTTACCGACGTCTACTTTATGGCGCCGTTTACGGTTACCGATGGTGAGACTGGTGAGTTGCAGATACGGCTCGAAAGAAATGCAGACGAGGTTGAGTTTGCTTTGTTTAGCGAAACCAGTAGTGGTATCGCAGAGCATGTGAGGGGCACGCTTAAAAGCACCGGGCAGCATACCGATACGCCGGCAGAAATCAGCAAGTTACAGTCAGCGTGCCAGGTTCGCTCGGAGGAGTTTTCCGGCCATGATCACCATTCGCACATTGCCTTCGGTCCGCGCTGGGGCAGCCTCAGGCAGATCGACTATGGAGGCAACCAGGCACTGGTAACGCTCGAGATGCCTGCTGAATTCGAAGCCGAACTGGATGCTTACGATTTACATCCGGCGCTGCTCGATCTTTCGATGGCAGCCGCGCAGAGCCTGATCACGGGATTCGACCCCGACAAGGACTTTTTCGTGCCGATCGGGTGCACGTTGGCCCGCATCAATGCACCGCTCAAGTCTCGTATGTACAGCCTGATCAGCTACAAGCCCAATGCCGAGGGCCAGCACGATCAGGATATTGCGCTGTTTGATATTGATGTAATGGATGAAGCGGGCGAACATCTGTTGCGCATCAGCGATTTCACGATGAAACGTATTGCTGACAAGGCCTTGCTGGCAGGCGACAGCGACACGGGAGCCGGCGTTCCCGCCGCCACCGATTCAGCCGCGCTTGGGCTGGTCAGCCGTAGCCTTGAGCTCGGCATCGCGCCGCCACAGGGCCTCGAAGCACTTGACCGGATTATGGCTGGCAGGGGCCTTTCACAGGTTGCGGTTAGCGTTCGTCCGCTGGATACGCTGCTTGCCGAACTCAGGTCGCTCATGGGGGTCAGTGCCGGTAGCGAGGCGGAGGCCGAGACAATCCGCGACCCGCAACTGGCCGAGCTCGAGCAGATCCTGCTCGAACATCCCGCCGTCGATGTCGCGGTGGCTATGTCAATTATGGACCGTCCCGGAGAACGAAGGGTCGTGGCATATCTTGTTTACGATCCGGCCGAGCATGTGACTGTTACCGAATTACGCCGCTTTGTTAAAGGCAGGGTAGATCTGGACTTTGTACCGCGTGCATTTGTAGAGCTGGATGAATTGCCGCGCAAAGCGAATGGTGATCCGGATTATGCAGCCTTGCCGGATCCATTCGGGCCGGGCGATGACCATATCGCGCCGCGCACCAACACCGAAAAACTTATTGCTGATATATGGCAGGATGTACTCAGAGTAAAAAGAGTAGGCGTTTACGATAACTTTTTTGATGTTGGCGGCCACTCTTTACTGTCAATACGCGTGATTACAAAAGTAAAAAAACAAACCGGCGTGCAATTGAATCAGGCCATAATGGTTTTGCAGACGCTGGAGCAGGTCGCGAAGGAATGCGAAGGAATGCTGGAAGCGTCGTAACGGGACTCCGGCAAACTGCTTTTTAGGGAACGAACGTGACACCTCTTTATTTCGGTACGTCTGACCGGCCCCTGTTTGGGGTCTACCATCCGCCCAAGGGCGAGACTGTGCGCGACAGTGGCATCCTGTTGTGCTATCCCTTTGGGCATGAATATATGCGCTCGCACAGGGCGTTCCGGCAGCTCTCGCTGTTGCTTAGTCGTGCCGGCTATCATGTTTTTCGCTTTGATTATTACGGCACGGGTGATTCAGGCGGTCAGACCGGCGAGGGCGATATCCGGCAGTGGCTGGAGGACATAGACGTTGCTATCGAAGAACTGCAGGCAACCGCCGGTATAGAAAAGATATCGCTGGTAGGGCTGCGCCTTGGTGCGGCACTCGTGACGCTCGCCGCGAAAGGCCGTAGCGACATTCCGCGAGTTGTATTATGGGATCCGGTCGTGCAGGGAGCGCCTTATATAGAAGAGTTAATGGAGGCGCGTTCCGAATATGATGGCGACCTGGAGGGTGATGAGAGCCTGAGAAGTACAATTCACGGGTTTCCGCTGACAGAACACCTGGTTGACAGCATGAACGGACTGGATCTCCTCAAGGAAGAAACCGGTAACGGTGAGTTCAGCATCCTGGTGGCGCGTGAATTGCCGCAGTATTTGCAGGTAGCGGACCATTTCAGGAAATTCAGCGAATCAGTTGACTACGAGGTAATTCCGGCACCTGATAACTGGAATGAAGTGGATGATTTCGGTTCGGCGCTGCTGCCGCAGCAGGTGATCCAGGGCATCGTGGCACGCTTTGACCGGGAGGCAGGCGCGAATGCGTGAGAAAGCGATTACTTTCGGTGGTAACAAGTCCCTGGTAGGTATCTATACCAGGGCTGCAGTCGACAATCCGGGCCTGCCCGGAGTGATTCTCCTTAATTCCGGCATCCTCCATCGCATCGGCGCATCGCGTCTGCACGTAACTATCGCGCGCATGCTTGCCGGGCTTGGTTTTCCGGTTATGCGCTTCGATTTTTCCGGTATCGGTGACAGCGAACCTCGCCGTGACGACCTGGCATTTGAAGAAAGCGCGCCGCGTGAAGTTCAGGATGCCATGGATCGCATGGAAGCCATTGCGGGTTGCCAGGAGTTCGTAATCTTCGGGCTGTGTTCCGGGGCGGATGTGGCATTCCAGGCTGCGCCCATGGACAGGCGTATAACCGGCCTCATCCAGCTCGATGCGGTCGCCTACCGTACCTGGAAGTGGTACCTCAACTACTACGGTCCGAGAGCGCTCAGGCTGGATGTCTGGATCCGCTTTACCGCACGCAAGCTGGGTGGCTTGTTCGGTAGCACTTCGAAAAAGGAAAAAGAAGAACTGGATATGGAAACTCATGCGCTGCCGACCTACGTGCGCGAGTTTCCGCCCAAAGAGGATTTTGCCAAAACACTCGGTGTGCTGGCCGACAGAAAAGTAAAACAGCTTTATGTTTTCACAGACGGTATGTACATGGAGTACAACTACAAAGAGCAGTTTGCGGAAACCTTTGCAGGTATAGATTTTGGCGATACGTTGCAGGTCGAGCACTGGCCCGACGCCGACCATATTTTTCGCGGGCCGGCTCCACAGAAGCGACTGTATGCAACGATCACGGAATGGATGTGTAAAAACTGGCCGGCTGCCGGCCAGGACCCGGACGATACCGTCGAGCAGCCCCGAGTCGCCTGAATTCAGAGCACCGCGTCTGCGGCCAGCGTTTCGTCTACCGTCATCTGCATCCAGAGTTCGAGTACCAGTAGGGACCAGATTACATAGTCGTAGTTTGCGCCACCGCGTTGCCGCTCGACAATTTCCTCCAGGGCCTTGCGCTGAAACCAGCCGCGATTCTCGACAGCGGGGCCGAGCACATAGGCATCCACGAGGTCACGCCAGTCATCCCGCAGCCACTTTCCTATAGGTGTCACGAAACCAAGCTTCGGCCTGGCTGCAGCGTCCGGCGGCAAGTACTTTATTGCCAGGGTTCTGAGTAAAGATTTGGGCTTGCCGCCGGCGAATCGGACGCGGTCCGGTATCCGCATGGCCAGCTCGAACAAATCGAGGTCCATGAATGGCGAGCGTGCTTCGAGGCTCACGCTCATGGTTGCCAGGTCAACCTTGGCCAGGTAATCGTCGGGCAGGATGGTTTGTATGTGCGCATCCATAAGCCGGTCGACAAGCAGTGCCGAATGGTCCTGGGTATGGACAATGCGCGTGTAATGATCATCCGGGTGATGGCTGTTTAACATGTCACGAAATGCAGGCGTAAACAGCGCGTTACGTGTCGTATCGTCGTTCCATGACACGAAAGTCGTGTTCACCGGACCACCGACGTAATTCAGGAAGGTCCCTGCGCGGCTGAGGCTGCGTATAGAATTGCCCCGCAAGCTGCGGCCCATCGACGCGACAAGCGGACGCAACATCGCCGGCAGATTTTTTCGCCACGGACTCGCGTGGTGTGCAGCCCAGAAAAAACTATATCCCCCGAAAGCTTCGTCGCCGCCGTCGCCGGTCAGGACCACCTTGACTGACTGCTGCGCGACCTCGGCAATGGCCTGGACGTTAATGGCGGAAGCATCGGCGAAGGGTTCGCCCATACTCTGTACGAGTCGTGCCAGGTTCCGGCGTTCCGAGCCGTGCACCGCAAGCGTTTTGTGGTTGGTGTTGTACATTCGCGCGACCTCGGCCGCGTAGGAACTTTCATCGAGTTCAGGGTCATCCGTTGCAACCGAAAAAGTTTGCAGTTCTTTACATTCCTGTGCGCCGAGGGCGGCTACCAGCCCAGAGTCAATGCCACCGGACAGCAACACGCCGACCGGAACATCCGCGACAAAGCGCCGGCGTATCGCCTTGCGCAAAGCGTTGTCGACACGATCCAGCCATTCTTCGGGGGTTGGCGTAAAATCGTTGTCAATAAAATCGGGCTGCCAGTAGCTGCGCTCGCGACTGCTACCCTGCTTGTCGTAACTGAGCAGGGTGCCGGGCGGCAACTTTTTTACACCTTTGAAGATTGTGTCCGGACCAGGGATATACAGATTCCAGAGCAGGTCATCCACTGCCCGCGGGTTTACCTCGGGCGTGGTTGTCAGCCCCTTGACCAGTGCACGCCCGGAAGATGCAAAGAGCAGTTCGCCTTCCTCGGTTCGGCAGTAGAATAACGGCTTTTTGCCCAGCGGATCCCGCGCAAGGTGTATTTGTCCCTTATTGTGATCGAGCAACGCGAACGCGAACATTCCACGCAGGCGCGTGACAAGTTCGTTTATGCCCCAGGCGCGGTATCCAAGCAGCAATACTTCCGTGTCGCTTTTAGTGCGGAATTCCTGGCCGCTGTGTTCGAGTTCCGCACGCAGTTCCTGAAAGTTATAGATTTCACCATTAAATACGACCTCCAGGTTGGCACCCGCGGACATCGGCTGCCGGCCGTGTTCGGATAAATCAATAATAGACAGTCGGCGATGTCCCAGCCCGAATCCTGCGCCCGTACTAAGGCCGGCATCGTCTGGGCCGCGCGAAAACATTATGTCGCGCATCGCCTTTACCCGGTTTGGGTCGACCGTCAAGCTGTCAGTGCGAAAGATGCCGCAGATTCCACACATACTGATTTATTTGTGACATGATTTATGAACTGTTTTGTTTACAGGTTGTTGCGTATCCGGGTACATATTCGGTTGCTTATTCGGTTTCGATAGTAGCACGCTTGTTTTGTACGGACCGGGAGAACAAAGTTGCGCGTCTTGCATGTGTTGCATATGTCTTTGCCTGCATTGAACGGATATAGCGTCCGCAGTTCATGCATTATCGAAAATCAGAAACTACTGGGTATAGAAGCCCGGGTAGTTACCTCCGCACGGCATCCGAACGGGCCGCAATTGAGTGAGGTAATTGACGGTACGATCTACCGGCGCACTCCCGTGCTTGAAGGCCTACAGCCGCTACTGGTACGTGAGTGGCGACTGATGCATGCGCTGCGTGAAACGGTTGATGCCGCAATAAGCGAGTTCAAGCCCCATATTGTTCATGCCCATTCACCGGTTCTGGTTGGCCGGCCGGCGTTGGATGCAGCGCGGACGGCCGGGCTTCCGTTCGTGTACGAGATACGTGATCTGTGGGAAAACGCATCGGTAGACCGGGGTAAATTTTCTGACGGGTCGCTGCTGTACAAAATCGCGCGCGCTTACGAATCCGGTGTCATTAAGAGCGCCGATCATGTTGTGACAATATGCGAGGCGTTGCGCAACGAGGTTGCGCCCCGGGCTGCGTCACCCGACAAAGTTTCCGTCGTGCCCAATGGCGTAGAAACCAAAAATTTCATGCCTGCTCCTGCTGATCCGGAACTACAGGCCAGCCTCGGGCTGCAGGGCAAACAGATCATTGGCTATATCGGCACGTTTCAGCCGTACGAGGGCATTGCGAACCTGATAAAGGCCATGCCGGTAATCACCAGGGACGTGCCTGCGGCCCATCTCCTGCTTACCGGTGAGGATGAGCAACTGGCAGGGTTGCGCCGGCTTGCCCGGGCACCTGAATACAGTAATTGCGTTACTTTTGCCGGCAGGGTTCCCCACGACCGGGTGCGTTCGATGCTCGCGCTGGCTGACGTCATGGTTTATCCGCGTGTCCTGACTAAAGTTACCGCGCTTACCACGCCGCTGAAGCCGCTGGAGGCAATGGCAATGGAACGTGCGGTCATCGTCAGTGATGTGCCGGCGATGCAGGAACTTGTCGAAAATGGCCGGACCGGCCTGGTTTTTCGCGCAGCCGAACCCGCTGACCTGGCAGCCAAGTGCGTGCGGCTTCTACAGGACAGTCAACTGCGTCAAACACTGGGCGAGAATGCTCGCAGGTACGTTATGGAGGAACGAGCCTGGCCCCGGCTCGTGTCGGGATATGGGTCGATTTACAGTCAGCTCGTTGGTACACGGGCTTAGCTTGTTAACGGCAACCAGCTTCAGATGCTGAACATCTTTATAACCGTTGATACAGAAGTCTGGCCGCATGACCTTGTTAGCGGTCCGGGTGAAGCATCTTTTGCCAGCGCGTTCCGGCGGGACATCCTGGGGTGCACGCGTGCGGGTAACTATGGTCTGCCCCTACAGCTAAAAATAATGAATGACTATGGGCTACAGGCGAGTTTTTTTGTTGAGTCCCTGTTTGCGTCGTGCATGGGTGCGAATGCGCTTGGAGATATTACCGGAATGGTTGCAGAGGCGGGGCACGAGGTGCAGATGCACCTGCATCCCGAATGGGCCCAGGCGGTACCCGGGCTGCAGTCCGTATACAACGGCGGCAACAATCTACAGGACTATAGCGAGGAGCAGCAATACCAGATGCTGGAGATGGGGCTTAACAACCTCGCAGCTGCAGGGGTTGCCGGCCCCCGCGCATTTCGGGCCGGAAACTACGGTGCCGGGTTTTCTACGCTGAAGGCCCTCGCGCGCCTCGGGATCGAGTTCGATACGAGCTACAACTACTGTTACCTGCACAGTGATTGTGATTTGCAGACGCCAGAGCCGCTGCTGCAGCCGACGGAACTGGAAGGCGTCGTCGAGTTTCCTGTCAGCTTTTTCCAGGACTGGCCGGGTCACTACCAGCATACACAACTTACCGCATGCTCATTCGGCGAGTTATCAGCAATGCTTGACCAGGCCTGTCAACACGATTGGTCCAGCTTTGTCATCGTGTCGCATGGCTTTGAATTACTGAATCCCACCCGAAATGCGCCGGACAGCGTGGTACGTCGTCGCTTTGAAAAGTTATGTGCTTATATAGCGGCAAACCGTGATCGTATGCAGGTCAGGATGTTCAGGGATCTGGAAATACCGGATATGCACGAACACGCGGAGAAAAAGCCGCTATTGTCAAATAGGGTACGGACTGCATCACGGTATGCCATCCAACTCGTGCGACGGCTGCCCCGGCGCCCGGCACTAACCTGATGCAGGTTCGGGTGACTGACTGCGTAATTGGCGAAATGTTTTCAAAGTCGCGCTGGCAGTATTTCGATGCAATAACAATATCGTCAGCCCATACACCCCGACGCCCAAAACAATCTTCAGCACCAGTTCAAAAGCTAAATCGAAACTGGTTGGCAACAGTCGATCGAGACTGATGAGCACGACGGCCATCGCGAGCACCGAGCTTAGAGCCGGCCAAAGTGATTTCAGGTAAGCAATCGGGCTGAGTTCAATTTGCCGGAAAGCCAGCCAGTAAACCGGCGATTGTGTCAGTGGATAGGCGACAATCCATGCGGTCGCGATGCCGGCGGTGCCCCAGAAACTACCCAGGTAGAATGCGAACACCATTACGAATGCGGTGCACAAGCTGACCCACATGGTGAACCGTGTGTTCCCCGTTGCCCACAATACGCGCGGCATCAGCGAATATACGCCTCTGAAGGCGGCCGATAAAGCCAACAGTTGCAGCGGTATGATCATTGCCTCCCATTTGTCGCCCAGAATGACCAGCGTAAATTCTTCGGCTATCAGCGCCATGCCGACGGTGATGGGGAAGGTAACCAGCGCGAGACCTTGCGTCAGAATCAGCAGGTAGCGCCGCAACCCCGCTAAATCATTACCGACTGCCGAAAAAAAAGCTGGCATTACCCGGGCCACTATCCAGGCTATTTTATCGACGGGGATTTGCGCAAACTGATTGGCCAGCGCATAGGCACCCAGGGGGCCGGTTCCCAAAACTTTGCCGGCGATCGCCATGTCAGCTGACTCGGATACCTGGAAGGAGAGAATGTCCACGACAAAGTTCCGGCTAATCTGAACTACAGAGCGAATAGCCTGCAGACGCGGCCAGGCAAACGCGTGTCGCCTCAGGATTAGTCCCAGGGCACTGGCAAAAAATGAATCCATGAGCATGCCGGCGACCAGTGCCCAGTAACCGTAACCGAGCATTGCAAAGGTCAGGGTAGTCGAAGCTGTCGCGAGTGTTCGGCCGGCATCCGTCAGTGCCAGCGTCTTAAACCGCAAATCTTTTTCCAGTAACGCATACGGCACGGTGCGAAGAGAGCCCGTGACAAAAGTAACGCTGAGCACCCTGATGACCTCGGTAAGTTTCGTCACCTGCTCGGGATCGTCGAAGAACAGGCGCGAAACCGGTGTTGCAAAAGACCAGGAAACAGCCATCCCTGCGAGCCCGAAAAGCATTGCCAGGCCGTTGATCTGGGCAACCTGGTGATCTTCCAGGTTGCGAACAACGACAATGGCTTTACCGAAGCCGAACTCGGAGAGCATGATTACGAGGCCGATGTAAACCGCAGCGATTGCCATCAGGCCGTAGTCATCAGGGCTCAGTATGCGTGCGACCACCAGGGTGAACACCCAGGTAACCAACTGGCAGGCCCATTTGACTGAGCCCATCCACGCGATGCTTTTCAGTAGCGGGTTGTCCAGCTCCCTGTTATCGGGTTTTTGGCCGGGATCCGGATTGTTATTTGATTCGTTCATGGTTAATATTTGTGGGCTCAGAATATAGCCCAGAACGGGTTGCGAAAACGCATACCATTCCAGCTTATGTCGTTTTGTTAGCCGGATGCGAGTTTTGGTGAATTCGTTTAACTGGCAAAATAGGCTAATGAATCGAACACCCTGACCTAATTTAAGAGCAGATCGACGCTGTGCCCTGGTACGCAAAATTACTGATTCCGCTGCTTAGCTTGCTGTTGTCCCTAGTGGTCGTTGAGTTCGCAATTCGTGTAGTCGCTCCACAAAACACCGGATTTTATGATTACGGGCAGTTTACAAAACCATCCGAAGCGCCCTGGCAGCAGGCGGAACTTGTTCCCAACACCGGAAATCCTGGTTATACGGGCGTCTCGGTAGAAATAAATAGCCGGGCATTGCGTGATCGTGAGATCAGTGTGCCCAAACCGGCAGATACGTACCGGGTGTTAACCATTGGTGACTCGGTAACCTTTGGGTACGGTGTTGAACTTGATGAAATCTATTTTAAGGTGTTCGAGGAACGGCTTAACGCCAACACTGGCGGCACCCGCTTCGAAGTAATCAACGGCGGTCTGATTGCTGCCGCGCTGGAATATCACTACCACTTTCTGCGCCTTGCCGATACGCTGGAGCCGGACCTGATCCTGATCGGCTTGGTACTCAACGATATAAAGGCTTACCCGGATTATTCGCTGGATCCGGAGCAGCCGCTTCGGGTGTCTTCCGCTCCTGGCATTATCAGGCAGATCTCTGCGTTCATGCGGATAAATTCACACCTGTACCAGATGGTTTATTCCAGCGTCAAGGGAATTTTGTACGAGTTGGGCATACTGGATGCTAACGAACTTCTCGGTTACAACTTCGCTGCGTTGAAGGAATCAAGTGCTGAGCTGGAGTTCGCCTGGGAAAAATCTTTCTGGATGCTTGAGAATATTATTTCTCTCGCACGGGACAAAGACTACGAAATCGCGCTGGTCATATTCCCGCTGGAGATGCAGTTGAACGAGGCTGCGCTGAACAATTATCGGCGCAGTTTGGGCCTGACACTCGGCGATTCTGCGTTGAGCGGCAATCCGCAGGATCGGCTCAGGCATTTTGCCGAATCACAGAACGTTCCGATTGTAGATCTGCTGCCGGTATATCGCGGCAAACCCGCCGAAAAGCTGTTTCTCCGCAATAAATCCATTTCTGCCGACCCTGTGCATCCCTCGGTCTTCGGCCATCGGGTTGCTGGCGAGGCAATATACCGAACACTGAGCCCCCTTATCAACGCAGGCAATGTTGATTAGCCGTTGCTTAGCGATCCGCCAGTAAGCGGCGATAAAGTTCGTCATGCGCCTCAAGCGTCAATTGCTCGGGATAGCGCAGGACGACATGCTCGCGGCCCCGCTCGCCAATTTTTTGCAGTGTTGCCGGATTCGATTCCAATGCCAGCATCGCCTCGGCAATAACGGCAGGGTCGTGGCTGTCGGTCAGGCCACCCTTGTCGGGTCCATACAGAAAGGCTGAATCGTCGAACGCGATTTCACGCATAACCGCAAGCCGTGGCGCAATAATCGGCACTCCGGCAGACATGGCTTCCAGAAGTGCGATGGGATGCCCCTCGCCGAGAGAGGAGCACAGGTATGCGTCAGCAGCCCACAGTAGTTCGGACACGTCTTGGCGCCTGCCCATAAAGCTTAGCCTGTCATCGATATTTAAAGTTTTGCACAGCGCTTTCAGTTCTTCGCCCTCCGGACCGTCCCCGGCAATCGCTATCTTCCGGTACGGGTTTTCCGGCAATTGACTGATCGCTTTCAGGAGGTAACTAAGACCTTTTTGCGGATCCAGGCGGAGTGCAGCAAACCAGAAGAAATCATCATCATTGAGGCCGAGTTCGGCGCGCTTCCCGGCCCTTTCATCGGCGGTTGGCGGCCTGAAGCGTTCTGTATCGATACCGTTGTAGAGCACTTCGAGTTTTGATTTCGGCAGCCACTCGACCTTTGTCAGGTGCTCACCCACGACCTTCGAAACGGCAACCGTCTTCGGTGCGAGCCGGCCGGCAAGCCGGTAAATCCAGCGCGCGCGAAACATCATGTCGGGGCAGACCATGTGTCGTGTATACAAGGTAGTTATACCCAGCGACCACGTGAGCACTACCAGTTGCCAGTCGACCGGCCGATTGTGTACATGCACCAGTTCGATTTGGTTGTCCTGAAAATATCGTTTCAGGCGATTGCGGGATTCTGCATCCCAGAGGTTTTTATAGTGAACGCCCGTAACTTCGACACCCTGTCTTTCTGCATCGACACGCAGTGGCTGAGTCAGCCCACTGTCGTTCGAGTTACCCGCGAGAGTGACCAGTCGCGTATCCCATCCATAAGACCTGAGTCCGCCTGCCAGCGTAATAGCGATTCGCTCGGCACCGCCCACCTCCAGGGAAGCGACAACCTGCGCGATACGTATTCTGCCTGCGTCTGTCATTGAAAAGTCATTCTGCCTGCCTGGTGCTTTGCGCAAGCTACACCAGGGATACGTGACAGTACAGCGGGTGCCAGGCATTTGGATGAGGGCATGATTCTGCCGGTGACCAAGTGGCGGCCTTCGTGGCCTTCGTGGATTATGTGAAAGGCGATCGGCGGACAATTGTTAACTTGTATTGACAAGCTGCAAAATGCCGGAAAAACACCACTTTAGCCCCGTGGTACAGGCTTTTCCTGACATAAGTACATATAAAAATGCTGGTGTAATCAGACATTAGCAAGTATTATTTAAGGCGATAAACGAATTGTAAGCCGGGCGGCACTTATCCCGGTGATTACAGTTCCAAAATAAATATTGCTGAGATTTTTCGTGTATTGAATAAGGACTGAAGGGCAGTCAGGTAACTGGCTGCACCTGATGGCGCGTCTTCGGCGGTAGCGACATCTCCGATCAAAACAAGACTGCACGGATGCAGTATTAAGGGATATCGACAAACATGGCAGGGTTTAACAGTACCCTTAAAATCTTTTCTCACCCCGTACCCGTATGGGTGGTATTGCTTGTATGTACGGAACTTGCTCTCGGAGCATTTTCTCTTTATGTGGGTGTCTACATTCGATTCGGCGGCGATCAGGCCCTGATTGCCGAGAGCATCCCCGGACCGCTCTACCCGCGCGCGCTGATATTCGGCGTCATGATCGTGATTGGTATGCTCGCTATGGGGCTCTACCAGGTTCGCCAGGAACCGCGTCTGAGTTCCAACCTGGGTCGTATTGTTGTTGGTGTCGCGCTGGGAGCACTTGCCAGCACCATTATTTATTACTTACTGCCTTTCACCTTTACCGGCCGTGGCGCATTTGCGCTGAGCCTGTTATCAGCGCTTTTGCTGGTATGCATATGCCGCTACATCTATTTCGCATTTGCTGACAGAAGCTTGTTTAAATCCAGGGTTCTTGTAATAGGTGCGGGCAAGCAGGCATCTACCATCGCGCGACTTGTGACCAATGACGACCGGCAGGGGTTCACAATTGTTGGCTATATCCATACCGGGCGTGAGGAGATCAGCGCTGAGTGTGCTGGCAAGATAATCTCACCGGATAGACTGGTGGACTATGTAGTAAGCGAAACGGTCAATGAAATCGTAGTCGCAATGGATAACAGGCGGGATTGTTTTCCGTCACGCGAGCTGCTTGATTGCAGGCTGACGGGATTCGAGATCACTAACGTCACGTCCTTTGTAGAGCGTGAAGCCGGCAAAGTAAGCCTGGAGGTGATCAGCGATGGCTGGATCATTTTCTCCGATGGGTTCCGAAGAGGACCTATCCATATAGTTCTGGAGCGGATTTTTGATATTTTTGTCAGCCTGCTGCTGCTGGTCGTGATATCGCCCATTATGGTTGTTTCAGCGATCATTTTATGGCTGGAAAGTTTCGGCCGTGAGCCCATCTTCTATCGGCAGGAGCGGGTTGGTTACAAGGGCGGGTGCTTCGACCTTCTGAAGTTCAGGAGTATGCGTGTCGATGCCGAAGCTGATGGCACAGCACGCTGGGCTGCGTCGGATGACCCGCGGGTTACCCCGATCGGAGGCATTATTCGTCGTTTCCGCATAGATGAATTACCCCAGATAATTAATATTCTACGCGGCGATATGAGTTTTGTTGGCCCCAGGCCCGAGCGGCCGCAGTTTGTGGAGATGCTTTGTGAGCAGATTCCTTACTACAACGAACGACACAGCGTAAAGCCGGGCCTTGCCGGTTGGGCGCAGCTTGCATATTCGTACGGGGCGTCCATAGATGATGCGCGGCACAAGCTTCAATACGATTTGTACTACATCAAGAATCACAGTGTGATCCTTGATCTGTTTATTCTTCTGCAAACCCTTGATGTTGTCGTTTGGGGCAGGGGTAGCAGGATGGAGACGCATGCTAGCCAGCCTCCTAGTCAGCATGAGTCACAACAAGCCTGACAGAGGCGTAGTCGTCACGATTGGCGCCTAAAATATTTGTCAGGACGGTTTCACATAAAAAGTGTGTGCCAAAACGTGAGCCTGGTACATAGTTCGCCCGAGATCTTTATGGTAGCGTGATTTTGATAGATCTTATTGGCGAGTATAAGAAATAGAAAAAACGCCTTTAACTAAAAAAAGAAGAACCCCTGCATATGTTAAGAATTTTTCAATTAGTGGTTATTGCCAGTTTGTGTGCCTGCACCAGTCAATGGTCGGAGCCAACCGATATTGTTGGTGATTCGGTCATTCAGGAGTACCGCATTGGCGTGGGCGATATCATCAGCATTGATGTCTGGGGCAATCCGAATCTGTCAACGGAAGTGCCGGTGCGTCCTGACGGGATGATTTCTATGCCGCTTCTGGGCGATGTGAGGGCGGGGAGCCTTACTGCTGAAGAGCTGTCCGCAAGTATCACGCAGGGGCTGTCAAAGGATATTCGCAATCCGGAAGTTGTCGTTATCCTTGCAGAGTTGCACAGCCATGAATATTTGACGCGTGTACGGGTAACCGGTGCCGTGGTCGACACCATTTCTATTAACCACCGGCAGGGTATGACCGTTCTGGATGCGATTCTGGAAGCAGGTGGCGTTACAGAATTTGCTTCGCCAAATAAAACCACACTATTTCGCAAAAAAGATGGAGATACGCTGCAGTTAAGAGTGCAGTTAAATCACATCATGAAGCGTGGTGATCTCAGTACAAATTATGAACTCTCGCCCGGCGATATTATTAGCGTACCCGAAAGGTTGTTCTAAAAATGGATACCTGGAGCCCAGAACAGTTATGGAGACTTACCATCGCCGAGGTTTCCCGGCGCAGGGTAGCAGTCATTACTTGTTTTGTTGTGGTTTCCCTTGCATCCCTACTGCTCGGTGCTGTGATGCCCAAGAGCTACTCATCGGCAGCGACAGTACTGGCAGAACGCAGGGAAATCCTTTCACCATTGCTTGAGGGTAGTGCGGTCGGTAGTGCCGAGCGCGTTAACGATCAGGATCGCCTGCGTTTTTATCGCGAACTATTGTTTAGTCGCAACATCATGCTGCGCGTTATCAAGGAAACCGGTCTGATCAATGTGGACAATAAGAATGTAGCACTTGAAGAGCAAGTCATACGGGATGTAATCGATCAGACAACCCTGGAAGCAACCGGGCCGAATCTCGTTCGTATCACGGTTGAGGATGCGATGCCGGACCATGCATACGAACTGGCACAGTTATTTTCCGAACTGCTGGTAAGCGAAAGCGAGAGTGAGAAAACCCGTGAGAGTTCTGAGGCATTTGATTTCATAGGTGGCCAGGCTCGGGAGTACCACGGTAAGCTGGTTGATGCAGAACAGAGACTCACCGAGCATCGGGCCAGCAATGTTGATATTGGCCAGGGAACGGAAGCTGCGGTGTCAGCGCGCATCAGTGGTCTGCAGGCTGATGTCGAACGCAGCCGGTTGGAGCTTCGTGAGGCTCGTACACGGGTTAATTCACTCGAAGCGCAACTCTCCGGCGAATCCCAGGTCGTTGTTCGGGAGACTCGCGTATCCCAGTATCGTTCACAGATTGCAAGTCTGCAGCAGGAGATTGATGTTCTTCGCCTGCGTTATACCGATACTTATCCGGATATCGTAAACCTTAAGTATCAGATTACGGACCTGGAGAAAGCGCTGCGACGGGAAATAGATTCTACGGAACGAATCTCGACTGGTGAGGATGCCAGAAGCAGCGCCGCAATGGCAAACCCGTTGTGGCAGAGACTTCGTCAGTCGCTTTCGGATGCCAAGACCGAAGTCGCGACACTCGACGCGCGTTTATACGAAAACCAGCGTCTGTTGGAAATTGAACTGGAGCGGGCCAAGCGTATCCCGCAGATTGAAGCGACGCTTGCAGAGTTGACTCGTGACTATGAAGTCAACAATACGGTTTACCAGGATTTGCTTAGACGCAGGGAGAATGCACGTGTTTCCATGAATATGGACCTGCAACAACGTGGCGGGAATTTCCGTGTGCTTTATGCGGCAAATTATCCGGTCGTTCCTGATGGTCTTCGCCTGCTGCATTTTGCGATTATCGGACCGCTTCTGGGTATTTTGATTCCCCTGATCCTGATCGTTTCTTTCTTACAGTTTGATCCGCGTATCAGGCACGAAGAACAGATCAGAGACATCCTCGCGTTCGAAGTTGTCGAGGTTGGCACGGTATTGACCCGTCAGGAAGAGGCCCGTAACCGGTTTGTAACAATGGCCCTGGGAACGGGCATGTTTACAGTTTTTGTTGTTTACGCTTACCTCGGGTGGTTAAGCGTGGCGCGCATATTAGCAGGTGCCTAGCAGGCAGTTTGAGAGGTTTATGGCTATTGGCACATACTGGCGATAAAATGAGCGTACTGAAGGCTATTAGGCAAGGAGAGCCAAGCGTGGAAGAGGGCCTGACCGAAAAAGCAATTAGGCGCCTCATGGAGCAAAAGGAAGAAAAGCGCGCTGAGGCAGAAGTGATACCTGTTGCTTCGGGACGAAGCCAATTCTCCACATTGGGCGGCGACTCTTTGACGCCCTCCGAGATCACTCAGCACGGCTCTTTCGACCCGATACAGCTTAACCGCAAGCGCATTGTTCACCCAGGGTCCAAAGATCAGAATGCACTAAATTCTTTCCGCTACCTGCGGCGTCGCGTAATTGAAAAGCTTGATGGCCGCAAAGATGGGGTGATCCTGGTGGCCTCAGCAGTAAAAAGTGGTGGCGGGACTTTTACCGCTATCAATCTCGCTACGGTGTTTGCCTTTGAAAAGGGTGTTAGCTGTACCATCGTTGAATGTAATCTTGCGAATTCACCGGCTTGTAAGACGCTTGAGGTTAAACCTGAATATGGTTGGCTTGATTTCATAGAAGATCCCGGTCTCTCGGGCAAAAATATTATCTACCCGACAGGAATCAATAACGTTAGCCTAATGCCGGCTGGCGGCAGCAGTGGTTCAGCCAGCGGCCTCGTAACGCTGGGAAAACTGACGACTCTGTTCGATGATCTGTGCGCAGATTCAAATCACTTCATCATTATCGATGGACCAAGTATGGACTCGGCCGGCGACCCCCGCATTTTTTCAGATATTTGCGATGCCATAGTTCTCGTCGTTCCCTATGGTCGTGTGACTTCTGAAAAGCTGAAAAAATCATTACATGGAATCAGCAACGACAAGATTGCAGGCATATTGCTTAATAAGAGTCCCCTTATTTTTTCATGACTATTCTCATGACCATTATTTCAAGCTCATTCTGTTTCCTGCCCTCTAATATCCGGCTCTTATTACAGCGGGTTCTGAAGCTGTATTTACCATCCTGTGCGGTAGCTATTTTGGCCGGCACAGGTGGAATTGTGCATGCCGCCGAAGTCACGTGGGAATTAGGGCTTGATACCCGTTATACCGACAACATAAATATGATACCCGGCGACGGTCTTGATGAGCTTTCCGTGGTACCAAGTGCCAGCCTTATCTTCGAAAGCGATACACCGAGGCTCTACGCAAACCTTGAAGGACTGGTGAGGCATTATAATTACACCAAGGATACGAATAGCAATGAGACCCAGTATTTTGGTGACATAGTGCTGGATTTTCACCTCGTACCTGACCTTATCAGCTGGCGCATAGAGGATCATCTGAGCAACGAACCGATCGTTTCCGACGCGCCTGACGTTCCGGATAATCGCCAAGACGTCAATGTATTTTTTACAGGACCCGAATTCACGTTCCGCATGGGGCAGCGTAATCGTATTGATCTCGTTGGTGGCGTAATTCGGACTAGCGCTGAAGAAACGTCAGAATTCGATAGCGATCGCAATATCGGCCGCCTTGCGTATGTTCACTCTGTGTCCAACCGCTTTGACCTCGGGTTAAGTGGCGAGTGGGAAGATGTCGAGTTTGACGAATTGGTGGACTCGCCCCTGGGAATAGTCAGTGGCGATTACGACCGTACCGACGCATACGCGACCGCCAGTTTCAGGCGTGGTTCCAATACACTGGAGCTTGAAGCCGGTGCAAGTGATCTGGATTACGAAGAGCTACCTGATGATGACGGGGAGCGTATATTTGCGCGCTTCCACCGCGAGGTAAGCGAACTCGCTGAGTGGGAGCTCGCCTATCGGGACATGTTCACCGATGCATCGCGCACCGTTAGCGGTCAACCCAATCTTGGGCTGGGCGGAATCAATGTTTCGGCAGATGTGTACCGGCTGGAGGGCCTTCAGTTCACCTATAGCGGACCGGTGAGTACCGCCGCAGTTGAGCTTACCGCCGCTGCGCGTGAAGAAAAGTATGTTCAGGATCTGGAAGTTCTCGAGACTGAAGGGGCTGAAGATCGTGACGTCAACGAAGTCTCCCTTGATATCAACATACCTGTAGCCCCCCGGATCGGCTGGATTTCAACAATTAGCTGGGCTGAATTCGATTACGAGAATCTGTTAACCGAGGGCCCGGCACCTGAATTGCGTAAAGATGAGGAATACTGGCTTGTTACGGGTATCGAATACCAGATGCGTCGGCGGCTGCAATTGCGGGCCCAGGTCGGCCGGCATATCATCGACAGTAACAACTCCCTGACCAACGCCGACGAGAACCTTGTAACAGTCTCGCTAATCTGGTTGAACCGGTAGCTCCTCAGCGAACTGATTCGTAACCGCCGCCGACCCCGTCCCGTGAAAATATGATTTGCCAGAGCTGGTTGCCTCCGGCCCTGAAGCCTCCTGCACACGCTAGCAGGTAATAGCGCCACATCCTGAAAAAACGCTCATCGTAGTTGTTACGCAATTCATTCCAGGAGTGCTCGCGAACCGGTCGTACCACTGCATCAGTGTGCGTTCATAGTCCTGTGGGAAGTTGTGCCAGTCCTCGAGGTTGAGTAATCCCTCGGACGCACGGGTAATCTGGGTGGCCGAAGGCAGCATGCCGTTGGGGAAGATATAGCGTGCCAGCCACGGGTCGGTCCTCGCCGCGCTCTTCGGGGTACCGATAGAATGGAGCAGAAACAGGCCACCTGAGGGCAGGCAGCGCCGCACGACCTTCATATAGGCCTGGTAGTTCTTGTATCCAACGTGTTCGAACATTCCGATCGAATACACCCGGTCGTAGGATTCGTTAATTTCACGATAGTCCTGCAGGCGTATTTCAATTGGCAGATCGCTGTACAACCCGGCGGCCCTTTCATGCTGATCGCACGAAATTGTTATGCCGGTTCCCTGTATCCCGTACTTCTCGCCGTAGTATTGCAGCGCTCCGCCCCAGCCGCACCCGATATCCAGCACCTTCATGCCCGGTTTCAGCCGGAGTTTTCGGGCGATCAAATCCAGCTTATTTTCCTGCGCCTGGTCCAGTGTCTCGGCATTTTGCCAGTACGCGCAGCTATAGATCATGCGCTTGTCGAGCATCGCATGATACAGGTCGAAGCCAAGGTCGTAGTGTTTCTGACCGACCTCAAAAGCGCGAGCTTTGCGCTGCAGGTTCCGGATGTGCGCGTCGAGGGTAAAAATGAGTTGCTTTAAAGGTTTTATCTGTTGCTAGAAGTTCGCACGAAATGCCCTGCAAATCATTTCGTCCAGCTGTTCGCACTCCCACCAGCCATCCATGTAGCTTTCGCCGACCCCAAGCATTCCCTGGGCAACGACGCGTTCATAGATTTCGTTATTGATAATGTGGACATCCCACGGGCGGTCGCCCTCTATCCGGATATCCGCCGAGGCGAGCATCGCCTCCACTTTCTTGCGGTAACGTTGGGCAGTCATTTGAGTACCCCCGCGTTCTGATTATTGTGGTCACAATATTACCACCAGGTGACTTTCCTGACTAAAAGCCATGAAACTCAGCCCGCCCGTCTTAAAGACAGCACGCCCACAGATAAGTTCATTCAGGATTAAAGGCTGGCCTTGTTCCAGCCAAATTTACAATGCTGAAGGTCTAAGGGGTGCCTGCGTCAGGAACTGGCCCGCCTGGCAATCCAGTAGTCAAGGCTAACGAAGCGACCGCCGCCAATAAAGAACAGGGCCAGCAGCATAACGAAGAAGGTCGCGGCGAACTCGATACCGTTATTGATTACCGCAATGCCGCCGTTCTCTGTCAGCCAGCTGTAATCCCCGTGTTCCCTGAGTATGTCTTTAGCCGCTCCAAGCCTCTCTATGCCGCCTTCGACCCGCTCGGTGACAAAGGGTGACTTGAGGTCTGCAATGGCCTGCCAGCCGTTTTCCCAATGTGCAGTAACTGCAGCGACGACCATTGTGAACATCAATGGGATGCAGATCCACCGTACCCCAAGCCCAATCAAAAGCATGACAGCACCGGCCACCTCTGTGGCGGTAGCGAGAAATGCCATGATCTCGGGGAAGGGCATGCCCAGTCCCCAGTCGGGATTCCCGAACCATGCGACGGTATTCTCGAAGCCGTTAACCTTGTTCATGCCGGTTACCCAAAATACGGGAACCAGGTAAAGGCGCAACACAAGCGGTCCAAGCCAGTCAATGGCGCGGGTGCTGTCCAGTAAGCTCTGCAGCCGTTTAAGAAATTGCATGGTTTAGACCTTGGAAGATAATCAGGTGTCAATTGCTCCGGTAATTACACCCAGCTCGCGCCATTTCTCCATGATCTGCAAACCGCTTTCCAGACGTTAATCCAGTTGTCCGGAGCGACCTCAAGAAAACTGATCTGTTCAGGTAGCCGGTTTGCGAGCGGGCCCAGAAGGGCCCGCCGCAGTCCCAGCCCCGCGCCATGCAGAATTCCCTGCTGTGCGGGTTTGGCTCTATATTTAACGCTACTCACAAATTCAGCAGTGAGTTAGCTGCCACATTTACCTTCGCCACAGCTACCTTCGCCGTCGCCGCCGTCTTCACCGCAGCTACCTTCGTCTTCGCCTTCGCCGCTGTCTTTATCTTCGCCACAGCCGCCTTCTTCATGGGCACCGGCAAGAAGCTGACCGCTCATGAGTTCTTCCATAGCAAAGATACCTTCACCTTCTTCGGCATTGGCAATACCTGCGACACCCATTGTGCTTATAACAGCAGCACCGAGTGCGAGGGCCAGTGGCCTACGAATTGCTTGCTTCGACATGATTGAAAATCTCCATTTTCTGCGTTTTACCCGGAAGAGCCCGGGACGTTAATCCCGACAATTGCCGGGCTCCCGTCTTTGAGACCTAAGCGACAACGCCACCAGTCCCGCCGACAATTTTTGTGCGCAACCCACCAAGTATTGCAGCCATCAGATCTTTTTTCGATAGGCCGAAATAATTGGATCCCCCTGATTTTAAAAGTGATTTACGGACCTATTTGGCTGGTATTTCAAAAGCTTGCTGTATTGACCGGTGAATGCACCGGAAAGTTTCATCGGAAGTGCTTAAGTTATTCCATGGCTGCTTATCCAGGCTGAAATCCCCGGCAGCAAACACTTTGCGGGGCGCCGGCCCGGCAATCAAATGGGGCGCACAGGACCCGCAGCGGCGACTTATTCAGCGCGCAGCGGCATATCGGTCATCGATGTGTGTGAGTCCGGTTCGACACGGTCATCGCGGATTTTCACACCCGCCGCATTCAACACCGGGATAAAGTCCGGGATTGCAGTCGAGTTTTCATACTGTGAGTACAGCGGTACAAACAGGTCGTCACCGACGATGCGATCAAATTCCACGGCGATATCCATTCCGGTCCAGCGCTTGCGCTCGTGCAGGCAACAACGGCCAAAAGTTTGCAGCACATGGTCCAGGGTTATGCGATCTTTGCTACGGCTGCGTAACCTGAGGTCGGCCTCCAGGAAATACAGCGCGCCGGTCCAGTAAACACGCATGAACGCATGCGTTTCTCTCAAATTGCTGCAGAGTTCTGCCAGGGTGTAATCGGGGTTGCGGTTGTCGGCGCGGCCCCGCTCGAAACCTTCATAGAGTTTTTGCCAGGCCTGCGCTTCGGTCAGTAGCCCGCCGCGATACTGCAGTACATTCTGGTAGTAGCTTGCGAGCCCTTCCGAGAACCAGATATTTGACCGGCCCGGGAAGGGTATGAACAGGTGCGTGAACTCATGGTAAGCGGTCCAGTCATTTATAAAGTCATCCAGCGGGTATTCCGGGTTGATATAAAAAAGTATGCCCTGGTCACCGTTGCGCAGAACACGGGCGAACGGAACCACGGTTTTGGAAGGGTATTGTTGCAGGACTATCCTCGTCCTGGGGCGGGGCAGAGTGCCGTGCAGTTTCTTCATGGTCGCAGCGACTGATTGCAGCCAGTTTTTCAGCTTACCGCGCTCGGCTGCGGAGAACTCGCCGCGCCACTCAAGGTCGAAATATCCACCGTCCACATCCAGTTCTTCGACCGGTTCAGCCGCCGCCGGGACAGCAAGTACCAGCGCCAGGATGAAGTGCAATGTGACCGCCGCCCCATACTTGCCGCCCGCTTTTATAAATATCTCCACGGATACAGGTTACAACAGCCGGCGCGATGCATTGCTTTCCCTCCCAAATGCCGCGTGACCATCTGGCAGCAGGTTTTAGCCCCGGACGATCAGAGCCGGCGTTCTGCTACTACTATTAGCTGAAAATATGCGTTTGGGGATAAGAAAATGCGGGGATTAACGATGGTGAGGGTACGTAATACAGCAATACTTACGGGGCTTTTGGCCCTGTTGCTTGCGGGAATGCCGGAGCGCGCCGTAGCTGCAGATGCCTGGTTTGGTGTGGAAAGCCTGGAGAAACGCATTAAGCGATCGGAAAATGCCCGGGCCCGCGTAGCCGATCCCGAGTTTGGCGCCCTGAGCCTGCGTTTGCCCCCCGACGAAGACCCCTACACCGCGATTACGGGCGCCGAGGTTTACGGCTACCTCCAGGACATCATGAATATTTCGGTGGAAACCAGGCCGGAAGGCGAACGTTTCTGGGGTCGGATAGCAGGTTCCCGTTCGGAAGTGGCGACCGCTGAATACATTGCGGATAAATTCCAGGAATTCGGATTAAAAGAGGTGCGCCTCGAAGACGTGAAAGGCGGCGCCCAATGGTGGCCGCTAAAGTGGGAGGCAACTTTACTGGGCAGCGAGGCGTACGGTTCCGGCACAACCGATGTTCATTTCGATTCCGCCTTCCCGGCGTTGCAGTTGCAGGGGGATCCGGTTGCAATTGAAGGCCTTGAGGCAGAGCTGGCCTTCGTGGGCTATGGTCAGCCGGTCGATCTCGTGGGTCGGGATATCGAGGGCAAGGTTGCGGTGGTGCGAGCGGCTATGCAGTCGGACGGGTTTTTTCAGACTGCACGCGGATACATGGACGGGGTTATCGAGGCAGGCGCTGTCGGCGTACTTGTGATCATGGATACACCGGGGAATCACCAGTACGCGCTGGAAGACATGGGCCCGGGGCACGTGCCGGCACTGATACTGGGCGGCGATGACGGCCGTTTTTTATTGGATGCGATGGCCGCAGCCGGTTCCGCAAACCCGTTGAAAATACGCATAGGCCTGATGACAGAAATTCGTGACAGCTGGCTGGGTAAAAACGTGTTTGGCATGGTTCCCGGGAAAAGTGATGAATACGTTGTCATCGTTTCGCATCTCGACGGGTATTTCGAATCAGCCAACGATAACGGTGGCGGACTTGCATCGATGCTGGCGCTTGCTAATTACTACGCTAACGAGGCGCCTGAAAAGCCGAAGCGCAACATGCTGTTCGTCGGCACGAGCGGTCACCACGAATTCTCGGACGGGGTCGCGACCCTGATCAGGGAACACAAGGAAACCCTTGATAATTCCGTGCTTGTTATGAATATCGAGCACCCCTCGTCCACGTTTAGCTATTACCGGGGTCCGTTAAAGTTTAAACGGGCGACCGTGCCGGGGCAGATTGCTACGACCACGACGCACGGAACGCGGTCGCTTAATGTTTCAAACGGTAATGCCCTGTTGGTCGACTTTTATCGCCAGGCCATAGACCGCTATGGCCTTGTTATTAATGCGGAGCGGGAACTAAGCCCACCGACCGGTGATGCTTTCGATTTGTACCGCGCCGGCTACGTTGTCGCGCAGATCCTGGATGCCAACATCTGGTATCACTCGACTGCCGACCGTATCGATGTGATACAGGAAACGGGTATGGAGCGCGCCACCCGGTTATATGCGGATGTGCTCGACCAGATCGACCGCCACGGTACGGAAGAATTACAGGAGAGGGCAAAGCCGTAACAGCCAAGCTCGATAGGCGACCGCTGCCGGTTTTTTGCGGCAGTCCGGCACCGCAATGGTTTATATTTGCGGCATAAGTTGAGAAGCGGGTGCCTCCCGATCGTGGCTATACCTGCCAGGTTTAAGAAGGGGAAGGATTCATGAGAAGGCTCTATAAGCTGCTGGTAGATAACCAGATATCCCGGCGCGAGTTCGTGCAGGAGATGTCAGCGCTGGGGGTAACCGTTGCATCGGCGAATGCGCTGGTTGCAGGGGCAGTCAGTGACGCAACTGCAGCGGAATCCGGTGACCCGATCGAGCGTGGCCGTGAGGTTACCGGCACCGGTGCTGAGTTGCTGGCAGAATCACTGCTTGATGCGGATGTGAACTACATCTTCCATGGCTGCGGCGGCGGCACCAACCGCTTTTTCGATGCTTTTGTCACACGCCCCGACTTTAAAAACTTCCTCGGGACCAACGAAGGGCAGTGCGTTGCGATGGCCGAGGGCTATCACATTGCCTCCGGCGGTGAACTCGGCATGGTGATCGTGCCGCGGCCCGGTCTGCCGAATGCAGCGGGCAATATCCTTAACGCAATGGCGCACCGCTCTTCGGTGCTGGTACTAACCGCCCGTGAAACGAACGAGTACTCAAACCGGCGCGGCAATATCGAACTTGTTGAATGGGAAGAAGTCTTAAACCCATTCATGAAGTGGAGCTACAAGATGGAACACATTGAGCGGGTGCCCGAGTTCACCCGGCGTGCCATCAAGGTTGCCAACGCGCCACTCGGCGGCCCGACTTTCCTCGGCTTTGCCGAAGACCTTTACGTTACTGAAGGCACAGCGACGGTCATGCCCCAGCGCATGCACGAGGTGCAGGGCAGTATCGAGCCGGATGAAGACGTTATTGCAGAAGTAGCAAAACTTTTGATCAATGCCGAAAAGCCGATCATCATTCCCGGCCTGGAGGTCAGCAAGTCGAACGCAGTTGAAGACCTGGTTGAATTGTCCGAACTGCTTGGCGTGCCGGTTGCACAGGGACTGAGCCTGTTCGCCGATTTTCCGAGTCAGCACCCCTTGTCGCTTGGCTGGTTCACGCGTTACCTGGGCTATACGCGTGGTGTCGACCTGGTTATCGTGATCGGGGCGCAAATGCCTGATCCCGGCCACTACATATCCACGGGACCCCTGCCCGAGGATGCCCGCATCGTCCATATCTCCATGGACCCTGACATGCTGGCGATGGCAGAGCCCACGGACATCAGCCTTGTTTCCGATGCCGGTGAGGCAATAAAAGCGCTTACCGAAGCGGTTAAGAAACAGGCATCCGGCCGGAAACTCCGGTCGATTCGAAATGCCCATTACGATGTGGCTGCCGATTACATCAAGGGACAGCGCGACCGGATGATGGCGCGCGCCAGGAGGAAATGGGACAAGGCACCCATGACCAATGCACGGCTCAGCATCGAACTGGACGATGCGCTCGAAAAAGATGCGATTGTTGTTTCCGAGTCATTGTTCGGCGTGGCGGAATGGTTTGATTTCGGGCCCGATGCAAAAATGCAGATTGGCCCGCAACCGGGTGAAGTCCTGGGATGGGCAACGGGTGTCGCCCTGGGCGCCAAGCTTGCGCAACCCGACAAACAGGTCGTCGCGCTCTCGGGTGACGGCGCATTCATGTTCTCGAATAACCTCTGGGCGTTGTCCCGTTATGACGCACCGGTACTCATTGTTATCTACAACAACCGGGCTTACAACATGAACCGTGCATTCGGTTGGGCACGGGGCGGCGCGCAGGCGGAGCTTAAGAAGGACATGCTGACCTACCTGGGCGACCCCGATATGGATTTCACCCTGCTTGCCAAAGCACACGACATCGACGGTGAAATCGTATCTGACCCGGCTGATTTGCGGGCTGCTATAGAAAGAGGGCTGGCCGTTACTGCGAGCGGGCGGCCTTACTTGCTGGATGTACGGACCGAACGCTGGGGCGCCGGGGGCGAACACGAGTGGCACCCGGGCATTTCGATTGCCGAACTGCGTACCCGGAAAGTCTGACCGGTTGTTAACATGGCATTTTCAGGAGCGCAGATGTCGATGAAAGCCATAGCCTGGTCACGCCGCATCCTTATCGGGGTATTTCTGGGTACGTTTGCAGCGGGCGGTGCAGCGTTTGCGGGAAGCAGCCTGGCTACCGAAGGTGCGGAGTTGTATGGCGATTTTTGTGAAAACTGTCATGGCGCTGACCGGCAAGGCCTGCAGGCATTCGAGGGTGACCTGGATGCGCTGACGGAAAGGCTGGAAGGGGTTACAGAGGAGATGCCCGATTTTGCGGGATTCTTCGAGGAAGATGAAATAGCTGCTTTGTATGAGTACCTGTCGGCACCAAAGTAGAAACTATAAATGGCCCGTGCGAAACGACTGCTCGTAAAGCGCTTTAGCCGAAGAAAGTTTTTCCGGGATTCTGCCGCGCTGGGATTGCTAACAACACTGGCGGCTAAAATGGGGCTGGTAAAAACTGCCGCCGCCAACAACGAACAAGTTCACAGGAGAACAGGAATGGCTAAGTATCTTGATCCGTTACCACCCGGGTTCAATCCGGGCCCGCTCGACATGGAGAAACCGCTGGATAACCAGGTTGCCATGCTCAAACTGCAGGCCGACCTGTCCGGCGAGCCGGTTATCGGCATCTTTCCGGGCAAGGCCTGGATCTGGATTCCCGGCGAGGGCAATACCGAGATATTTCATACCTACGGTGTGGGTGCGAGCCGGCTGGAATACAACCCGGACGAACAGGGCTGGCGTTTCTACCACCGTGAGATCCTGCTTTACACGGATCCGCAGACCGGGGAGGTAGTCGATACCTGGAAGAACCCGATTACCGGCATGACGGTTCGGGTGGTGCATGTCCACAACGATCCGGTACAGCGTTTCTATCCGTTGGAGAAAGGACCGTTTGCACCGCCGTATCCGTACATGATCAATGGCGATAACCTGGTGTTCCAGGTCGATGTGTTCAGGCCGCCGGCACCGGGCAATAATCCGCTGACACGCAAGGATTACCCACTGCACTCACAGCAGGACCTCTACCAGACGGGTGAGTTGTGGGCAATACACGGCAGCATGGAAGCCCTTAATAACCCCGAGAATACCCGGGTTCCCTGTCACACGGCGTGGGGGCGTATTTCCATGTGGGAACCGTTCTTCGAAATGGGTAACCGGCCGGGATTCGTGGTGTATCACAGCCAGGCGTTCACTACGCAAAATGGCGTTGACGATATCGATCCGAAGATTGTCAGCTACATGGAGAAACATTATCCGCAGTTTCTCGAGTACCCGCATGCGCCTACCGAATGGGGCGAGGGTTTCCAGGAAAATCACTGGACCTATTCGCAGAAAATCATCGACAAGGCACGCGCCGAGGGCAAAACCGTCGGCGAAAGCGTATTCGGTGTTTTCGACTGACGCTTAGCTAGTCGACTGCAACCCAGAGCGGTGTGCCCGCGACAATCATCGTATTGATGGCGCGAAACAATCCCACGGTAGCTGTTTCCGCTTCGCCGTCGCCATCGGTGTCGATGTATTCCGGAAAATAGCTTTCATTCGGAAGCGGGCTGATCATCGCATCGGCGGTGCCGTTAACCAGCTTGGGCAGGCACAGTGCCAGGTCGCTCATGAACTCGGTCTTCTTCGTCTGTCCCGGTTGGTCGAAGTAGGTTTTGGTCAGTTCGTTCGAGAGCGGCCCGGCGCAAAAATGCACACCGGATGCATTCAGGGCGTCATCTATATCTTCCCAGTCAGGACCGCCGTCCTTGAGCATCCATACGAATTGTCCGGTTGAGGTCATCGTGCAGGTATAGCGCCGCGCGGTCCGGCGCCGTTCGCCGTCCCGGGTCGATCCGCCAAGCGCATTGACCAGGCCGAGTATGTCTGCCTCGCCCGAATTGAGATAGTCCGTATTCCGGAAAGGCGGCGGAATGTAAACGATATTCTGTTTTATAGGGTCGGCACCGTAGTGGTTCGCAATGCGTGTCAGTATCAGATCGATCAGCGCATCGCCCATGCGCGTAAAGTGAAAGGCTGTCGAACCTTCGTCTATCTTGCCGGTGTTAGAGATACCGACATTGATGACACCTTCATCGAGTATGCGTTTGAGTGTGCCCGTCGGGTTTTCCGGATAGCGCGTTACTTCCGGGTCGGGCAGGCAGTCTGCCATGTTGACAATCAGGTCCTGGGCATTGAAACGGCCTATAAGCTCCCTGACGTCGCCATCATCCAGGGCGCGCACCCAGGCCGCGTCGAGCGCATCGACCAGTTGCTGGCGGCCTTCCGGGGGACCTTTCAGTTCGGCTATGCACGATGTACTCAGGGTTAGGCAAATGATAGTGCATGCAAAACGGTAAACCTGGTTCATGCGGTACTCCTTAATTCTTGTTTTTCCCGATACTGTTTAGCATAACAAGCTCCTGAACGCAGTAGCACGGCGGACTTCAGGCCTGTCCGCTGTATGCAGACCCGGCTGGATAGCGTTGTCCCATGCTCGGGCAGACCGTATTCTGGTTCATAAACAGCTGCCCGGTGGGCATGTGAAAAGAGCAAAAGGGGTACGAGATGCGAGGCTGGAAGGGGCTAACCGCGTTTGCAGCGTTATCGGCAATTACATCGACCGGATGTTTGGCAGGTAATCGGCTGACACAGATCGATCCTGATTTCCTGCCCGCGGCCGATGTCGTTCAGGACTGGCACGAACGTAAAGCGGCGGGTATCCATACCCTGACCGGCAGTCCTTCCTGGCACGACTTTATGAGTATTGTCGAAGCAGGAATGGAAGAAGCTGGCCTGATCGATGTGATCCGCGACCCGTTTACCTACGAACGCTGGTTTACCTCGGACAACGCCGACGCGGGGCAGTGGACACTCACCCTGGACGGCAAGTCCGTTCCGGTTGCATCGTACTGGGCCTATTCCGGATCCACCGGTGAATCCGGAGTGACCGCACCGTTGTTGCTGTATGACAAGGATAGCCCTCCCGAGTCCATGGAGGGCCGGATCATCGTCTTCCAGGTGCCGGGCCTGACCGAACCGCTGCCGAAATTGTTTCAGGAAGCCGGATACGAATTCGCCACCGACGAAGAAACTATTGGAACGAATCAGATTTTGTCGTCGGACCAGTGGTACCAGACAAACTATGTCACACGTTTCGGTCGTCTGAACGCCGTCATGAAAGACAGCGGCGCAGCCGGCGCGCTGGTGGTGTTCAGCATGGGCCCTGAACGTGCAGCCGGGCTCTATACCTTTCCCTTGCTCGAACCCGGCATTGTAGGCGTGCCGGGTCTGTACCTCGACCGGGTTAACGGTGCACCTGTGATTGAGGCAGCGAAAGAGGGTCGTGAGGCGACGCTGCGGCTGATCGCGGAGCGCGAGCAGGTCAACGGACATTTCTACACGGGTTTCCTGCCGGGCCGGAATTACGGTTCTGACGATGACGAGTATGTGTTCCTGATAACGCACGGCGACGGACCGAATCTGACGCAGGACAACGGTGGCTTTGCATTGTTGTCGCTGGTTCAGTATTTCTCGAATATCTCGCAGGAAGACCGCCCGCGCACCCTGGCAGTGATGATCGATTCACAGCACTTTACGCCGCACCGGCATATGGACGACTGGTACGAGATGCATCCCGAGATCGTCGAGCACATCGTTGCGACGATCGGTGTCGAACACCTGGGGCAGCGTGAGTACACGGAGCAGGGCGACCGTTTCATACAGTCCGGTTTGCCTGAAACGACCATTGTGTTTGCCCAGGACAACGACACACTTATTAACGGCGCTATCGAAGGCATAAAGGTTTTTGCAGTGCCGCGAACGATGGTCCAGTCGCCACCACGCGGCGGCCAGGGGAACTGGTCCGGCATGAGTGATGTCTCTGTTAAAAAGAACTATCCGGGTTACGGCATTAGCACTAATATGAGTGCTTACTGGTCTACCCGTGCAGGAATCCAGACATTCGACAGCGAATTATTCGTAAAACAAATTGGACTTGCGGCACACCTTACAGGGGTGCTAATGAGCATAAGTGTCGATGACATGGCGCTGCCGCTAAAAGAAAAATAAGTGGGGTGAATCAATGAGGCATCTGGTAAAACAATTACTCGATCAGGAGCTGTCCCGCCGCGACTTCGGCAAGGCGATGATCGCCATGGGCTTCAGCTCGGCGGCTGCCGAATCGGTGCTGAGTTCTGTTGCTGTTGCGGCGGAGGGGGCGTCAACAGGCGCTTACGAGTTCACCGGAAACGGGGGCGAAGTGATCGCCGAGTGCCTAAGGGCGGCTGGCGTCAAATACGTTTTCGATACCAACTCGACCGGGCAGGCGACTTTCTATGATGCCTGCGGCCAGCGCCCGGGCCTGAAGCTGATTATTGCCCTGCAGGAAGGACAAGCGACCGCCATGGCACACGGTTATGAACTCGGTAGCGGCAAAACTGCGGCCCTGTTTATGCCGGGTATCGGCATGCCGAATACTCTCTGTAACCTGTACAACGCGTGGAAAGACCGTTCCTCACTGGTCGTCTTTTCCGACGGCCAGTCGTCCGACATAGTGGGCCGTGACGGTTTCCAGCAGGTCGCAGACTGGATGGAGCCCACGGAGCAGTTCACGAAGTGGCACTGGGACCTTCGACACCCCGACCGTATTGCAGAAATGACCCGTCGGGCGCTGAAAGTGGCGGGCACTCCGCCCGGTGGTCCCACCTACGTGAAGTTTCCCCGCGACGTCATGACCGCGCAGGACGTTACACAGACCATGCATCCGCAGGACAGCTTCCATGTCCCGGTTGAAATGGCGCCACGTGCGGACGTGATCGATAAAGCGGCCCGCATGTTGATCGAAGCCGAGAAACCCTTGATCAATGTCGGCTCCGAGGTCAGCCGGGCGGGAGCTAATGCAGACGTTATCGAGCTGGCGGAACTGCTGGGCGCCCCGGTATCGCAGGGCTACAGTGTGTACAGCGATTTTCCGTTCAACCACCCGCTATTCCAGGGCTTCGCGGGTATGGGGTTTCCGAAGGGGCTCCGCAGGGCCGACGTGTTCCTGAACCTGGGTTCGTTGATGCCGGATGAGTCGATCATTACTGCGCCCGTGCGGGATACGACGCGGGTAATTAACGCGCGACTTGAGTATGACGTCATCGCGAACCGGCACCCCACCGAACTGGCCATTGCCGCCGGCATGGGTGAAACGGTTCGTGCCCTGCTCGACTCTGTCAGGTCGCAGGCCACCGCTGAGCGACTGAAAAATATCAGTACGCCGCGGCTGGAAAAAGCGCAGAGGGATTATGAAAAAGCCCAGGTGTCGAAGCGACGACGGCTCGAGAAACTCTGGAATAACGAACCCGTGATTGCAGAGCGTCTGTGCCATGAGCTCGACCAGGTACTCGAAGAGAACGCCATAGTCGTGGTCGAATCGGGCGACCGGTCGCCTCAGAACTGGATGACCATAGCACCGGACAAGAAGCACCTGGTTGGCCCGACCACCGGCTATGCGCTTGGCTGGGGCATCGGGGCATCGCTGGGCGTGAAGATAGCGCAACCTGACAGACAGGTTATTGCCATTGTCGGCGACGGGGCAATGTTGTTCGGCCAGATCGAGGCACTGTGGACGGCTGCGCGGTACGAGATTCCGGTAATAATGGTTGTAATGAACAACCACAGTTACGACGGTGAGCGTGGTCGCATCTACATGATGTCGCAGTTGGCCCGGGAAAATAAGGAAGCCTGGAAAGACATGTCCTGTTACCTGGGCAATCCGGACATAAACTATGTCGATATCGCCAAGGGCTTCGGTATCGCCGGCGAGAAACTGGAAAAACTCGGCGATATCAAGAAGGTATTCAAACGTGCCGCGGATGCAAACCGCGATGGCAGGCCCTACATGGTCGATGCGTCCATTGCCCGCCGCGGAGCGCATGCCGAATCAACCTGGCATCCGGAGATTTCCATCGCGAGTATGCGTTCGGTCAAAGTTTAGTTAGCCCTGTCCGGCAATTGCACTCCTGCAGGTGGAATAGACAGCCGCTGAGAATAATTTGTTGTAGGAGTCGGCTTGTCGCTCTCGGTCGTCCATGGCCTCGCCGCTCCCGCGCTTCCCTGCGCTCCGCGGCACTTAGGCTCCTGCCTGTCGCGCGACATTTGGACATCCTGTCCGGCATAGGCGCGAACCCGCCGTACTTTCAATCATTGCCTGTTATACGGAAGAAGTATCCGATGTGGGCCCGCATCAACAGCCCCTGCAATAGGCACTGCGCTCACCTGCCGCAGGTTCGCGCCTAAAGGCGCTCCTACAAGCGGCGGGCTGGCGTTAAATCATACGCAGCTGCCACTACCACTGAATCTTCAGGAACAGGTCGCAGGTGCGTGCCATCATGCGCCCGTCAGGATCACCCGGCATCGGACTCAGCTGATGCCAAAGGGCTTCGGCAGGCGTGTTGCAGCGGAATACACAGGTGCCGATGTTGGCACTGTTAGCTACATCAAAAGGGCTCTCTCGGGCTTCCGCCACGGCCCCGCGGACTGCGCAGCTTTCGGCGCTAAAGACGCCTCCGTCCCCGGTGTATTTATCACCACCCTGGTCCCAGGCAGTTTTGCTTGAGTGACGAATGTTGCAGTCTTCGCGCGCTGACAACAGATTCCACCCAGAACCGCTGTAGTCCTGGCAAAACTGGGAGCCGGCTGGCCCGAAATACAGCAAACAACTACCGACAGCAGAGGTACGCGATGACGGTTCGGTGCACTTCGGCCGGGGCCGGGGAAAAAGTTCGGTATCACCGCGCAGAGAACCCACGGTCATCCAGCGTTGCATTGCTGCCAGCGTAATCAGCTTGCAATGATGTGTACCTTGGAACCAGTCGCCTGCCGGGCCTGGCCACGGTACCTGCACAGAGGGTGCCTGTATTTGTATTGCCTCAGGTTGGTTCGGGTCACCGAGTGGCGTAATAAAGTCACTTACCACCGACGGAAGCCACTCACCGCCCGCTACAGCCCTGTAGTCGTCTGTAAATTGCAACGGTACACCATCGGCAAGATATTGGCGCCTTTGTTCAGCCGTCAATTCTCCAAGCGCCAGCCTGTAGGTAAGTTCATTGACATCGCGACAGGTGCCAGGCGGTGCCGGCAGCTGCAGGTTGAGTATGTCATTCGCCCTGGCCTGGTTAATCTGTTTACAGGCAACATTCACTGCCAGGTTCTGCCTGGAAATCTGCACCATTACCGTAAGCGACGCAACGGAAACGGTATTGCTATCTCCGTCGGCATCCATCTGCTCAGTTATAAATGTGCCGCCTTCAGCAACAAGTGTATTAAAAGTGAAATCTCCGGGTTGCGCATTCAGTATCTGAAGTTGCGCGGTGTTGCAAAGTTCCTGGTCATAAGTGCCGCTGGCAAGAAGTTCCGCAATATAGGGTTCGGGCAGTTCGGCGAGTGCGGTCAGACTTACGCAAAGGCCGGCCACAAGTGACAACAACCGGCCGGGTCGTGAGCGGGCTTGTAAGCGCAGCATGTCTATTCCCCCTGGTGGCCCGGACTGGTTGCATAATGTCGGCGTAGCATGTCGGTCCCGAAATCATTTCCCGCGTAACGAAATATGGTATGCACGTGGTTAGGGTTCGGCGCCCGGGTCGGCGACTGACGATCTCTCGCGGTAACAAATTCAACGATCAGTGATGGGCTGTGGATTCGGTAATACTTGCCGCTGTCTGCGGATGTTCCGCCCATCCAGGCGAAATAGATGTCCTCGGGGCCATCTGTACGAATCGCGTTAAGGTGCTCGCGAGCGACTGAATCGGCGGCGTTACCGATGTATTCATCGACCAGGCTCCAGAACAGCAGTAATTGTTTGGCGTCCAGATCGGAAACCGGTAATCCGGCATATTCCTTAAGTGCATCACCCTGGCCATGACCGGTAATAATTCGTTCCGGAATTTCGTCGGCAATTATGGCGCGCTTACGCTGATCTGCTGACAGCGACCGGATCAGCTTTAATCCCTTGTCCATCTCCGCGCCCAGTATGCGCCAGCCGGCCCGTTCGCCATCCGGCACTCTTGCCGGGTCCGCCCCCATGAAAGCTGGTGCAAAAATGACTTCGTTATCGACGACCGTAAAGTTAAGTACGAGGTGATGACCTTCATATTGCCAGCCCCACGGTTCATCGCCATCCGGGTCCCCAAATACGGCAAGCCAGTAGAACGGTGAGCCAATCGGCAGGTTTTTCATCGGCCGGTACAAATCCGTCTGCGCGAGGATATCGTCCAGCCACATGATGGATGTCGATTTCTGGTAGCCCTGGCTACTCAGGCCGCAGGCAATCAGTCCGTGCGCGGCCGTACGCTGTGGTTCCGACATGTCTTGCAGCGCGACGCCTTCGAGCCGCTGGGTTAACTGTGGAACGTTCGGCGCATAGGACCAGTGCCTCCGTTTAGCTTCATCAAAGGCTTGCCCGGCCAGTTTTTGCTGGTCGCTGTCCAGGCTGTCCAGAAAAACCCGTGCTTTTTCAGCGCAGGTTCGTGCAAGCGCCATGCTATGTGGATCGGCCATCGCCGTGGTATGCCCGCCTGTTGCTGCCAACAAGACCAGCAGTACCGCCATTCCCGGAAATCGTGGCTTGAGCATGCTTCCCCCCCCCAATATTTTGGGCCCTTGGCAGGCCTGCATTTATCTCTCCGCTACTTATCCTAACCCACTACCGACCCGCTGGCATCCGGGCCGGCAAGTCCGCGTGATGACTGTGAATTCCCGGTATTTTCCATAACGTGACCTGCGTCGCAGTCGGAGGCATGGCTTGAAAGTAACTTCTGTGGCTAGACCGAGGAACTCCCGGACGGCCCCATCTTGTGCGTATCAGAAAGATTTATCAATGAAACTGTTACTTGTAGAAGACAATTTAACCGACGCTGAATTTCTCCAGGCCTCGTTGCGACGTAGTAAGGCGGAAGACGTCGACCTGACGCATGTCACCACGATCAAGGAGGGTACTCGAGCTGTTCGTAAGGGCGGTTTTGACGTGATTCTGCTTGATCTGAATCTGCCCGATGGCTCCGGAATTGAATGTGTAGAAGCCATGCAGGAAGCAGACCCGGACATGCCTATCGTGGTGCTCAGCGGACAGGATGACGAGGACTTCGCGATCAGCATACTGAGTATAGGTGTGCAGGATTACCTGGTTAAATGGGAAGGCAAGGGCCGACTGATACTTCGCTCTATTCGCTTTGCCATTGAACGCAAGCGCAGTGAGAAACGGCTAAATTACCTGGCACAGTATGACAGCCTGACCGGCGTACCCAATCGCCAGTACCTGACCGAACAACTTGATCAGTCAATCGCACGTGCCCAGCGCGCGGGTAACAAGGTTGCCCTTTTCTACCTTGATCTCGATAAGTTCAAAGCTGTCAATGACACGCTTGGCCATGATGCCGGCGACTTATTGCTCAAGGAAGTGGCCCAGCGTCTTTATTTACATACCCGCGCCGGCGATGTGCTTGCCAGGCTCGGCGGCGATGAATTTGCAGTCGTTATCGAGGGGCTGAATCAGGCGCATGACGCCGAGTCCTTTGCGCGCAATATCGTGAATTCGCTCGTCGAACCGTTCATGATGAATGGCAGGGAAGTCCAGGTAACCGCCAGTATCGGCATTTCCATTTTCCCCGATGACAGCAATGAAGCTGCCGTATTGCTGAAGAACGCTGATATCGCGATGTACCAGGCCAAGGAAGGCGGGCGCAACGAGTTTAAGTTCTTCACCGAGCATATGCACGCGGAACTGGTAGAGCGCCACCAGTTGGAGCAGGATATCCAGACTGCGCTTCGGCTGAAGCAATTCGCACTGGTTTACCAACCGAAAGTGAGCATAGAAACGCTCCAGCTCACGGGTATGGAAGCTCTTATACGCTGGAACTGCCCGACCCGTGGTTTGGTCAGGCCCGCGCATTTCATTCACGCGGCAGAAGAGAGCGGCTACATCGTGCCGCTGGGGTACTGGATACTGAGTGACATCTGCCGGACTCTGAAAACCTGGCAGGAGGATGGCCTGAAAGTAACCCCGGTTTCCGTGAACGTGTCGGCGCGGCAGTTTCAACAGGCGGATTTCCCGGATCGCGTTGCCAATATTCTTGAACAGCACGAGATTGACTCCAGCCTGATCGAATTGGAATTAACCGAGGGGTTGCTCATGGAGGATACGGATGCAGCCCAAATATGCCTGGAGAAGCTCAAGAAGATCGGGCTGAGCATAGCGATTGACGATTTTGGCACCGGCAACTCCTGTCTTGCCTATTTGCGTAAGTTTCCGATCGACATACTCAAGATTGACAAGTCTTTCGTCGACGAAGTAGGTGAATCTGCTGACAGTGATCAGATCTGCAAGGCCATTATTTCCCTGGCCAAGAGCCTGGGCCTTGAAACAGTTGCCGAAGGCGTAGAAACTGAGCGACAGCTTGAATTCCTGAAGGAAAACGGTTGTGACATCGCACAGGGTTATCTCTTTGGCCATCCCATCTGGGGCAAAGAAATAATTGAGTTGCTGGACCATTCTAAAGGGAATTTCGCTTCGCTAAAGCCGACAATTTCGTTCAAAAACAGCGAAACGCAAAACGCACGCATACTCAACCTGGGCGCCAAGTACCTGACATGATAACGATAACCGCAAACGTTGGCGATACCGAACGGTTGATGTCTTCGGTCGGTGTCGGCATGTGGACCTGGGATGGTCGTAACGATCAGTTAATTCTCGACCCTGTCTCCAAAAGCTTCTATGAGCTCGGATGGGACGATAAAGCGCCGGAGGAATTACCTTAGAAGAAGGTGCAGCCGGACGATCTGGCAGGGTACATGGAGGCGGTTTCAGAGTGTAAAAAAACAGGTAAGTTCTCGTGTGAATTCAGGGTAGTTAAATCCAACGGTGGGCATCGCTACCTGAGTGGTCGTGGACATACGGTAAACGACCATCAAGGCGCGCTGACTATCAGGGGCGTCTTTATCGACGTCACGACAACCAAGGAGCTGGAAAGCAATCTTGTAGCTACCAAGTCACGTATGCAGCAGCTGGTGGATGGTATCCCCGGCCTCTTTTCCTATATTGATCGTGACTATACGGTCATGTTCATGAGCGCAGAGTACCGGGGTATTTTTGACCGCACGAATGAGGAACTGATTGGCATACATATCGGTGAGTTACTCGGCGAAGAAATGTTCAACGAACGCAAGCCGCGGTATGACGAAGCACTTGCCGGAGGTGTTGTGCAATCTGAGTCCAGCCGCTCCATGCCCGATGGTTCCACTGTTCACTTGGCCGTTATGCATAAGCCTCACTATGTAAATGGAGAAGTAGAGGGGGTCATAACGCTTGGCATCGATATTACCGAACGACGCCGGATAGAAGAGAACCTTGAAGCAAAGAGTGAAGAGCTGGTACGGTCGAACAAGGACCTTGAGCAATTCGCTTATGTGGCCTCGCACGACCTTAAAGCGCCTTTGCGTGCAGTGGAGGTCATTATCGAATGGCTTCACGATGACCTGGAAGACTACGAAGAAGGCGATGTAAAAGAGAATCTGATTCTGCTGAGTCAGCGTACCGGCCGTCTCGCCCGGTTACTCGACGATCTGCTCGCATACTCGCGTGCCGGTCGCAAGGTGGGCGATGTCAAACATATACACCTGGACGAGTTTGTAAGAGATATTGGCGTGCTCATCGGGCCTCCCGAAGGTATGCAGATAGTCACCAGCGAAGGCTGGCCGTGCCTGACCACGCATCACGTTGCGCTGGAAACTGTGCTGCGTAATCTGATCAGCAATGCGATCAAGCATCATCCGAATCCAACCAACGGTTGCATCACCGTGTCCTGCGACGATCAGGATGAAAAAGTCACAATTTCTGTTGCTGATGACGGTACCGGCATTCCGGTTTACCTGGAATAAATCGCCGCAGGACATGCCGGCAGGCGAAGGAACGAATGCCTTCGAGGACCAGGAAGCACAAGATCACGACCATGGCCACAACCACGACCACGAGCACGCTCACGAGCAATGCCATGGTCACGATACACCTATGATTAAAAAGGATGACGAAGATGAGCGAGCGACAGACAGCACCTGTGAAGATATTGCTGGTTGAAGATGACAGCATTGACGTAAAGGCATTTCAACGTGCGATGGGGAAGCTGAAGATCAGTAACCCGATTATTATCAAGCGGGATGGCCAGGAAGCCTGGGAATTCCTGCAGGAGTGTGCCGCCAATGGCGGCGAAGATGCTCCCAGCCTGGTAATTCTCGACATCAATATGCCGCGAATGAGCGGCCTTGAGTTACTGACCAACGTTCGTGCCAACGACCAGTTACGGCACCTGATCGTCTTTGTACTGACGACCTCGAATGACGAGCAAGACAAGTTTGAGGCCTTCAATATGAATGTTGCCGGTTACATGCTGAAGTCGGATATGGGTAACAGTTTCATCCGTGCCGTTGAGCTGATCGATAGCTACTGGCGCGTGGTGGAGTTCCCTGAACCGCATTTTGCACCCGTCGAGCCTGCACTGGCGGAATAACGACAGCTATAGCCTTCAGGCGAGACCGGTTGTTACAAAAAAAGGCCAGACCTTTCCAGGTCTGACCTTTTGTTTGGCTTTACTATCTGTTAGCGGTTCGTGCCGAAGCGATACTGGGCCGTAATGCCAAGGTTGCGAGACCGGCGCGGCTGCATCTGGAATGTGTTCGCGAAGACTTCCGGGGTTTGCCCCGTCGGGTTCCCCGGTTCTGTGGCACCCAGATAGTTCTGCGAGAAGTCGAGCAACGGGAAGACCTGGATCTCTATCGGGGACTTCTCGTCAGTAATGTTGTTGACATAGAAGGCCAGTGACCACTCGTCCGTCTCCAGACCGATGCGGCTATTCCAGGTCCAGACTGAAGGCGCCCAGGTCAGGTTGCTCGTGCTGGTGTACTTCTTGGACTCGTAAATAAAGTCATTCCGCACAAACCACTCTGTATCGCCTGAGAAGAGCGGCGCCTGGTAGAGTTGCGAGACGGTCAGGTTGTGTTCGGGCACGCGCGGTGCCTTGTTGCCGGCCACATCGCCGAATTCCTCGCGGAGCACCGCGGCCTCGTCGGTTAACTTCACCGAAGGACCGGGCAGGGTCTCGAAACACCCGATGGGACACCGCAGCATCGCGAACTCCTCATCGATGTATTCATCGACTTCCGCGTCAGTGTAGCCGTAGCCGACGGTATAGGTCTGGTAATCGGTCGGGTTCCAGCGCAACTCCAGTTCCATGCCTTTGACCGAGGACTTGCCCGCGTTCTCGACGACATTATTATTCTGGCAATTGCTGCTGGTCGGGTCCTCCGGGCCGCCGGACCCACCTGGTTTCTCGGGCAGACAGCGCGACACGTTGATGGCCTGGTTCTTCCAGTCGATGAAGAACAGCGCAAAAGTGGCTGTCAGCGATCCGCCGTCATCAAGCACGTCCTCGGATTTCCAGCCGACCTCATAGGTCGTGGCCTTTTCCTCCTGGATGATGGTGTCCGCCGAATCCACGCGGCTTAGGTCCGCGCCGCCGTCGAAGTAGGCGAAGTTAAAGCCGCCGGGCTTGTTGCCCTCGGCAATCTGCCAGTAAATGGTTTCGTTGTCGTTCAGCGCCGTCGTCAGCGTCGCGCGCGGCGAAAAGCTGTAAAAGGTTTCGTTCGCACACTGCCTGGGGTCTGCCGGGCAGCCCGGCCCGAAGCGCTTGACCTTGTCCTTCGCATACCTGCCCTCGAATGCAAAGGTCGTGCTGTCGGTCAGGTCGATAGCGATGTCGCCGAACACGGCATGGTTGCGGGTCGTCGCGTCACCTATGCCGTGTATCCAGAAAGAACTGCCGAAAGCGTTGAAGTTGCGCTGCGTGTCGTGCCTGATGTCGTCGTACCAGTAGTAACCGGCCTGCCAGCGGACTGAACCGTCGGCCGGGGAGGCAATGCGAATCTCAAGGGAATCGTCCTCGAGCTCCTGACGGGTATAGGCCTCGAACAAACCGGTGTTAGCAGGCCCCAGCGCGTAGCTGCGGTCCAGGTCGCGCACGTACTCGGAATCCATTTTGTTGTGGGCCAGGCGTACGGTCAGCTCGTAGTCACCGATATCCGCAATAGCATCGACATAATAGCGGTCGATCTTTTCACGCAAACCGATAAAGGGCGCGGGCGCTGAAGTAACGCTTGGGCTGCCCGGCGGCCTCGTGGTGACTCCACGCAGCATGTTCGGGATGTTGACCTTGGCCGGGTAGCCTTCGTCGTTCAGCTCGCCGCAGATCCAGCCACCCGAGCGAGCACCGGCGCGCGGGTCGATAGCCGCGCCACCCGCCAGCCCGCCGCCTTCGCGGTGGTAACAGTTGTGCTCTAGTGCCGGCGGCACGAAGCGGTACATGAAGTGGCCGTCATCGGCCTTCGAGCGTTCGTACTTGAAGTTGAACTCGAGTGCGTCCGTAGGGGTGTAAGTGAATTTCGTCGTGAAAATCTTGGTTTCTTCGCCACCCAAAGGGCTATCATCGCCTACGGTCGGCGCGCAGCCACCCACGGCGGTAGGCAGACAGGGCGGGTCGCCCGGTAGCTGCGGGTTGGGCGCCCAGATGAAGGGCCCGAAGAAACCTTGTTCGGCGGCGTCTACGTCATATTCCTCGAGGCCGTTACGCCATTCGCCGTCCCACTGGTCGGTGTTGGCGCCCACGAAGAAGAACAGCTTGTCCTCGATAATCGGGCCGCTCACCCAGGCGCCGAGCTCACTGTCACCGTCCTGGCCGGACAGAAGATTGACCTCGCCCTCGAATTTGTTGGAAGGTTTCCTGGTGATGTAGTTAACTGCGCCGGCGAAAGTCGCCCGCCCGAACTGGGCCGACTGGGGGCCGCGCAGGACTTCGACCTGGGCAAGGTTTGCTGTGCTGGTGCTGCCGATACTGGCGAAGATAAAGACCCCGTCAACGAAGAAGGACGCGTTCGGAGCGGTGCCGCCGATCAGCGGGCCGAACTGGCCGCGAATGATCGGGTTGTCGAGCCGCCGGCCAAGAACCCTGTTGAAATTGAAGTTGGGTGTGAAATCGGCGAGGTCGTAAGCGTTGTCGATGTTACGGTCGCGCAGGGCTTTCGCGGTGAACGCCGAAATCGAAATCGGTACGTCTGTGAGTTTCTCCTTGCGTTTACGGGCAAACACAAAGATCTCGTCCAGGTCGCCGGTGCCGGCCGATTCAAGTTCCGTAGAGTCGATGGTGTCTGCGGCAACGGGCGAGTCCTGCAGGGCAGCTCCTGCAATTGCATCGTTGGCTGCTGGGAAAGCGACCGAAATGGCCAGGGCCGCATAGGCGAACGGCGCGGCCAGTTCTCGGAATACACTCATTGGTACCCCCCCTGACTCTGGTAAACAAATATCGCAAGCTCATGATATGTTTTCTGCGCCATTTTACAAGGCTGATGGTGCCTCTTAGATACCGGCTCGGGCGAAAAAAAAGGCCAGACCCGCCGGGGTCTGGCCTTTTTGTTTAGCTGTTTTTGTTTGCCTAAGCGCCCTAGCGGTTCGCGCCGAAGCGATACTGGGCTGTGATGCCCATGTTCCTCGACCGTCTTGGCAAGATCAGGAATGAGTTCGAGAATACCTCCGGTGTCGCTGTCGGGGCAGGATCGCCTGGGTCTCCGACACCGAGATAGTTTTTTGAGAAGTCCATCAACGGGAAGTCCTGGATCTGAACCGGGGACTTTTCATCGGTGAGATTGTTTATATACATGGTCAGCGTCCATGCTTCCGACTCAATACCCACCCGGCTGTTCCAGGTCCAGGCCGAAGGCGCCCAGGTCAGGTTGCTGGTGGTGTGGTACCTCTTGGACTCATAAATAAAGTCATTCCGCACGAACCACTCGGCGTCACCTGAAAAGAGCGGTGCCTGGTAAGTCTGGGAGACCGCCAGGTTATGTTCCGGCACACGTGGCGCCTTGTTGCCGGCAATATCACCATATTCGGCACGAAGCGCTTTAGCCGCGTCTGTTAACCCCAGCTCGTCGCCCGGCAGGCTTTCAAAACACTCGATTGGGCACCGCAGAACTGCGTACTCGTCATCGATATATTCGTCGACTTCACTTTTCGTGTAGCCATAACCCAGGGTGTAGCCCTGGTAATCAGTTGGTTTCCAGTTTAATTCCAGCTCCAGCCCTTTTACCGAGGACTTACCCGCGTTCTCGACCACGTTGTTATCCTGGCAGTTGGTACTGAACGGGTCTTCATCGCCAGCCGGTCCACCTTCTTTTTCCGGGAGACACCGCAGCACATTAATGGCCTGGTTCTTCCAGTCAATGAAAAATACCGAGAAGTTAGCCTTCAGCGTGCCGCCATCCCCGAGAAAGTCATCAGTCTTCCAACCGAACTCATAGGTCGTGGCTTTTTCCTCCTGGATAATGGTGTCAGCCGGATCCACGCGGCTGAAGTCAGCGCCGCCGTCAAAATAGGCGAAGTTGAAGCCACCCGGTTTATTGCCCTCTGCTATTTGCACGTAGGCTGTTGCTTCGTCACTAGTTGCTAGTGTCAGCGTTGCGCGTGGCGAGAAACTGTAAAAGGTTTCCCGGGCGCACTGTTTGGGATCAGTTTTACAGTCAGGGCCTGCGCGTTCGGTCTTTTCATTGGCGTACCGGCCTTCGAAGGCGAATGTGATGTCATCGGTCAGGTCGATCTCAATATCGCCAAACATCGCGTTGTTCGTGACCTCCGCGGTGCCGTCGCTTTCGAAACGAAAACTATTGCCGAAGGCGTTGAAGTTACGCTGGTCGCCTAGCTCTTCCCAGTGGTACCAGTAAGTGCCTACTTGCCAGCGTATTTCCCGGTCGGCAGGCGAGGCGAAGCGAATTTCCAGGGAATCATCATCAAATTCGTCGCGCGATTGCGCTTCGAATAACCCCGTGTTGGCGGGCCCCAACGCGTAGCTGCGGTCCAGGTCACGCATATACTCCGAGGTGCCTTCATTGTGGCCCAGGCGCGTGGTTAGCGTGTATTCGCCGATATCGGCTATGGCGTCTACAAAGAAACGGTCGATTTTCTCCCGCATGCCGAGGAAGGATGCGGGTGCGGAAGTAACGCTTGGGCTGCCCGGCGGCCTCGTGGTGACTCCACGCAGCATGTGCGGAATATTAACCTTGGCAGGATAGCCATAATCCTTCAGCTCGCCGCAGAGCCAGCCACCCGAGCGAGCACCGGCGCGCGGGTCGATAGCCGCTCCTCCGGAAATGCCGCCGCCCTCACGATGGAAGCAATTGTTCTCGATATACGGCGGTACGAAACGATACATGTAGTGATCATCGTCCCCCTCGGCCCGTTCGTATTTAAAGTTGAACTCGAGATTATCTGTCGGGGTATAGGTAAATTTGGTTGTAAAAATCCTGGTTTCTTCACCGCCCAGTGGGGTGTCGTCACCTTTGGTTACCGCACAGCCACCCGCGGCGGTAGGCAGACAGGGCGGGTCGCCCGGCAGCTGTGGGTTGGGCGCCCAGATGAAGGGCCCGAAGAAACCTTGTTCGGCGGCATCGACATCATAGTCCTCAAGCCCGTTATTCCATTCACCATCCCACTGATGCTTGCTGGTGCCCACGAAGAAGTACAGCTTATCTTCGATAACCGGCCCGCTCACCCAGGCACCCAGTTCGCGGTCGCCATCCTGCCCGGTTTTGAGATTGACCTCGCCTTCGAATTCATCCGATGGCTTCTTGGTGATGTAGTTTACGGCGCCGGCGAAAGTTGCACGACCGAACTGGGCGGACTGCGGACCGCGCAGAACATCAATCTGGGCAAGGTTTGCTGTGCTGGTGCTGCCGATACTTCCGGAGATAAAGACCCCGTCAACGAAGAAGGACGCGTTCGGAGCGGTGCCGCCGATCATCGGGCCGAACTGGCCGCGTATATTCGGAACGTCCAGTCGCCGGCCGAGGTTTTGCGTCAGGCTAAAGTTCGGTGTGAAATTCGCGAGATCATAGCCGTCGCGGATGTTCCGGTCACGTAATCCTTTCGCGCTGAACGTCGATATGGAAATCGGCACATCAATGAGTTTTTCCTCACGTTTACGTGCATAAACAAAGATCTCATCAAAATTCTTAAGTTTCTGCGAGTCCAGTTCAGAAGAGTCTATTGAATCCACCGCAATCGGAACATCCCGGGCGCCTGCCCCAGCCACAGCATTATTTGTGGTCAGGAATAGAGCGGGTATTGCCAGAGCTGCGCAAGCAAAGGTTGCGACGATTCCTCGAAATACAGACATGCTTTACCCCCCGGTAAATATATTTTTTTGGTGCAGGCCAATCGTACAGCCATTATTGAGGCTTGCGACCGGAATTATAGTATCACCTTTATGCATGTTCGAAAGGTGGATGGTGCATAGCCACGCCCCGTCCCATGCCTGCCTATTGGCAGGCATGGGACGGTGTTTCCGGCAGGGCCCGGGCACACCGATGCCAGGCGGCACGGATATGCCAAAATACTAATAATTCTGTGGCTCGTGGCCGGTTTCCGTCGCCCGGGAGCAGTGGTGAAGCTAGTTCCTGGCCCGGTCCACCAGCTTGTTTTCGGTGATCCAGGGCATCATATCCCGGAGGTTTGCACCCACGTTTTCAATAGGGTGCGCGGCGTTGGCTTCCCGGTAACGGGTCATTTCCGGATAGTTGGCCGCGCCTTCAGCAATAAAGCGCTTTGCGTATTCGCCGTTCTGAATATTTTTCAGCGCTTCACGCATGGCCGCCCGTGATTCCTCGTTGATCACTTTCGGGCCTGTAACGTACTCGCCGAACTCCGCGTTGTTCGAGATCGAGTAGTTCATGTTGGCAATACCGCCTTCATACATCAGATCTACGATCAGCTTCAGTTCATGCAGACATTCGAAGTAGGCCATCTCCGGCGGGTAGCCGGCCTCCGTTAAAACTTCAAAACCCATTTTCACGAGTTCAACAGCACCGCCACAGAGCACCGTCTGTTCACCAAACAGATCGGTCTCGCATTCATCCTTGAAGGTGGTTTCGATAATGCCTGTGCGACCGCCGCCAATGGCTGATGCATATGCCAGCGCCGTCGCCTTCGCGTTACCCGAGGCATCCTGCGCAACTGCGACCAGGTCCGGAATTCCACGTCCCCGGGTAAACTCCGAGCGGACGGTATGACCCGGCGCCTTGGGTGCGACCATGATGACATCCAGATCGGCTCGCGGTGTGATTTCATTGAAATGAATCGCGAAACCGTGCGCGAAAGCCAGCGTGGCATCTTGTGCGATATTTGGCTCGATTTCGTCTGTGTAGAGCCGCCTCTGAAACTCATCCGGGGTGAGAATCATCACGAGGTCAGCCGTTTTAACGGCTTCCGGAACGTCGGCAACCTTGAGTCCCGCCGCCTCGGCCTTCGCGCGCGAACCGGAATCCGGCCGCAGTCCTACTGTTACATCGACACCCGAATCGTGCAGGTTGCAGGCGTGTGCATGCCCCTGTGATCCGTAGCCGATAATGGCAACTTTCTTGCGCTGGATGATCGATAGATCGCAATCTTTGTCGTAGAAAACCTGCATGGTCCTGATCCTGTATATAGATGTGTATTAAGCCCGCGCCCGGGGCCGGTTACTATAGGCTGTTGCCATAATTGCGTAAATAGAAATATTTGCACCATTGTATGCCGATTAAAGAAACTTAAGAGTCCGCTGATTAATACGCTGTGGCACAGCCCAGGTAGTTCTGCAAGTTCTGAAGCAGGCAGGCCTCGGAGATTAATCAGGCAGCTCGCAGGTCTTCGACACCGAGGCGGTAACGGTTAAGTATAAAAATGCTTGCTGAATGCAATATCGCCGGGCCAAGTATGTACATCAGCGTGATGCCGCGCACGGTAGCCTCGCTCTGTTCCGGGAACCCGCCGTCTGAAGATTCGATAAAGCCAACCAGCGACAACAGCGCCAGGAAAATGGCAGCACCCAGTGCGTTACCGATTTTGTCTACGGCCGAGTAAACCGATGACAGCGCACCTTCGCGGCTGATGCCGGAAGTCATGCGGTCGTAGCTGATCGTATCGGTCAGGACTGAAAAAGACATCAGGATAAAGCCGCCGTTAAACAGGCCGATAAAAATCGCAACCAGCCAGACTATCCAGAGTGATTCCGCCGTTGCAAAGAAATACAACTGGATGCTGATCGAGAACAGCAGCAGGCACCACTTGTATACAGGAAGTTTGCCGAATCGGGCGGCTGCCCAGACAAGCAGGGGCATCGCGGCAATCGATGCGACTGAGATCAGGATAATCCAGACGGGCAAGACGTTATACGAATCCAGCCCGAGTTCGAGTGAGTAGGCGAAAAAATACAGGCCACCCGCATAGCCGATGCCGGCGCTGATGTACTGGACGATGTTGGCCGTGATTAATACCAGGAACGGTTTGTTCTTCCAGGCGATCCGGAGTTGTTCCATCAGGGAGACCGTTTGTTCGGTCGCGGCTTTCTGCGGTGCTTTCGCCGTGCCGAAGAATATCCACAGGGTCGACAGCACGATCACGAGTCCGAGCACCAGGGCCATCAGTTCGTAGCCTTCACGGGCCGTGCCCTGCAGGTCCTGCGTTACCCACGCGACTATCTTCGGCGCGAGCGCACCGGCCGCAATCAGTCCGATCGCAAGACAGCCGTTGCGGAACGACATGATGGTGGTACGTTCGTCAGGGTCGTCCGACATTTCCGACGCCATCGTCAGGTAGGGAACCGAAAACATCGAATAGCCGGTATTCAGTATGACGTAGATAATCGTCATGTAGAGAAACAGCATAAGCTGCCCCTCGAACGAGGGCGGAAAGAACAACAGCACAAAACAGCCTGCCGCCAGCAAGCCACCGGCGAGTATATAAGGTCTGCGCCGGCCCCACCGGGTGTTGCTTTTATCGGAAACGATACCGGCAACCGGGTCGGCAACGACGACCCATATTTTTGCAATCATAATGACGAGACCGGCGAGCGCTGCTTCCATGCCTATAACGCTGGTCATGTAAAACGGCAGTATCAGTGCAGGGGTATCCCGAAGAATTTGCCCGCCTATCTGGCCGGCGCCATAGCCCACGTAAGTTGAAACAGGCAGCAACCCGTCAGGGCGTTTACGCAGAGAACTAAAAAAATTGGCGGCCACTATCGCTCTCGTTTGTGAGTGATGTCGCACCTTATCATCACCGTACTGCCAGCCCAACAGCTTTCAGTGGCGCAGTTTTCTGCTCGAACTGGAGGAATTGCCGGGCTACCTGGAGAGACGAAATCGGCCCTATGCGAACCGGTGCATTGCCTTCATTGAAAGCCCTCCCGGCGAATGGCTGGAATTGATAGGGATGCTCGACTAGCATAGCCATTAGTTAACGGTACTCCCCGGGTTGTCCAACAAAAGGTGGAAGTGGATTTATGCATTTACGATCCGAGTTTCAGCCCGAGCTAGCCAACAAAGGCGGATGGCTCACCGTATTTTTTATTTTTGCCACGCTGGCATTTCTGGCCTACTTGCGCGGTGCCGCGGCCAGTGTCGTATCCGGCGGCGCAGGCGGACTGGCATCGCTGGTGCTGGCATTTGCGATACTGGTAGCGCTGATCGGTTTGTTGCGTCGTAAGCGGTGGGCGTACTACCTGTTTCTGATGATCGGTGCCTTTGTGCTGGTACTGCAGGGCTTTGTAATGTTCAGCGCACCCGAGCAGGTGTTTTATACGGACTGGAAGTTCGACTTACCGATTATTTTTGAGTGGCTGTTGGCACTGGGATGGTCCGGCTATTTCCTCCGGTCCAGGCGTGTGTACTCAGTAATCTTTGGTACCGGCTTGGCCGGATAATCCCGGTCGGATTACATCGGCCCTCAGGCGTGCACCCAACCGTAGGCGGTGTTGCTGGGCTCCGGCCCTTGTTCGGTATAGGCGGTTTTCATCCTGGTGATCGCATCCCCCGGAATTTCACTGCGCTTCGCTTCGATATCCACATCGTACAGTCGCGCAAGGTTTTCGCCGAAGATCAGTCGCCGGTCGTCATCGCTTATCGGCGCGTAACCAAACTGTTCCTGCAGATGTTCGGGAATCTGGAACCGCCGAAATGCTTCGATCAGCCACTGGGGTGAGCCCCACCATATGCAGTCCGTCCCCCAGATCACGTGGTCGGCACCAAAGCTTTTAATGATCTGCCCGAGCAAATGTCCGCACACATCCGGATGGGTAATAACCGAGTAACCGAATACGCCCCCGAGTTCCATGTAAATGTTCGTCATGTCCGGGTCGGCGTCGCGCGCCCGGCAGAGGTCTGTAGTCCAGGGGATGTACCCGTCAGCGTCGACGCCCGCAAAGCTTGTCGGCATCTGTGCCATCATGTGCTGCATCCCCGAGTGGTAAATAATGAAATTCATGTCCCGGAACTGTTTCGCAACGGCCGGCATGTCGGTCGGCTTGTAATAGGGGGTGATGCGGCCGGGTAGGGCCAGCCCCTTGTGGGTGCTGATATTTTTGGCACCAAGTTTGCGGATGTGCTCGACCATCGGCCAGGCGATGTCCTCGTCGTCGAACATCCACGGCCCCGTCGGGTTACCCGTGTACAGCTTGAAACCGTCAATGCCCAGCTCTTCGACCTGGCGCGTGGCCTCGTCCATGGCGCCTTCCCGGGTCGGGTCAACGATGCCGTGGCTCAGCATGCGTTGCGATCCGGCCGCATTATTAATGGAGTCGCGAGTCGCAATCATGTCCTCTATGGTTACGATGTACTGCTCCGGAGGGCCGACTGCTGCACCCGATATCAGGCCCATAACCGTGTCCGAATCGAAAAAGATTTCTTTCAGAAAGTTTGCCCGATGCAGGTCACCGGGTTTTGGTTCCACACCTATCAGGTCCGGGTTCATCCCGTATTTGCCCGTGAGCCGCCGAAACATTAATGGCCCGCTAATCGAGTCCTTCACATGATGGTTCTGTGCATCGAAGATGAATTCTCCCTTCGGCCATTTTTCCTTGTATGCCGAGGTTTCAAGTGCTTCGGCCGCATGCACATTAAAAGTCGGCCCGAAGACATCGTTGAATGCCAGGAAAGCGGTTGCTATGCCGCCGGTTGTGTGCAGAAACTCGCGCCTCGACAGTCCGAGTGATTTTGCGTTCTTGTCGCTGAGTTCAAAGATTCGTTGCTCTACCCGCTTCTGCGCATCCGTCTGCGGCATGGGGGCAAATTCTTCGTTACCGACGATCTGTGTCGGCAGGGGCGAAGCGAGGCCACTCTGTGCGTCCTTCACATCCTTCTTTATCCACATGGTGTAAATCTCTTCCCAGGAAGAACTCAGACTAACACGTGGTACAGGCCTGCTTGCGGTGATGCAGACCCGGATTAACCCCGATTACTCGAGAAGTTCATCCAGCGAATAGTAATTGCCGTTGCGCATCACACCCGTCACATTCAGAAGGTCACGGATATCATTCAGCGGATCTCCGTCAACAATGACAAGATCCGCCAGGCGCCCTGTTCGAATACTGCCAACCTCCTTTTCGGCACCGATGGCGGCCGCGGCCTTCGAGGTTGCCGTCTCGAGCACTTTCCAGGAAGCCAGCCCGGCTTCCTGGTAGTTGATCAGTTCAATTATGAGGGCGAGGCCGTACGGGAAGATCGGCGAATCGGTACCCGCGATTATCTGCGCGCCTTTCTCATGCAGTCGGGCTATATTTTGCAGGGCGTTGTTGTGGCCGTATGCGAGCAAAGATTTGTTTCTGCCCATCATCTCGGCAAAGCCGACCAGGCCCTTGCGATAGGCTTCGGGGTACAGTGCTTTGAACTGCCGGTTTTCGACCAGTTGCGGGTTCGCCAGCAAATAGCGGAAGAAACCACCCGCGACGACGACAGTTGGCGTAATTGCTGTTTCGTTCGCGCTAATTACCTCAAGCATGTCCGCATACATTTTCTGTGCATCACTCTGTTTGGGCGAATACCCTAAACGGCCTCTGCCACCCAGGTGTTCTACACGACTGCCGCCAAAAGCAAAGTTGCGGAATGCCGAATGTGCGGTAACAGGCAGATCTTGTTTGTTCGCGAGTTCTATAGTCCTGCGTTGACGTTCCGGGGGCATGCGCACGTATGTTTTCAACAAACCGTAACCGAGTGCATCCGCACGCTTTAGTTCCCACTGCAGCCGTTTGTCCGAATTTATGTGGCTCGCGAAATGAAATGAGCGCCGGTATCCATCGAGTTGCGGTCCGGCAAATACCAGTCGCGGCCCGGCGCGTTTACCGCTGCCCCAGGTTTCCATGAGTGTCCGCGATTGCCAGGGAATACCGCCCGGTTCGACGACCGTGGTCACACCATGTGCCAGCCAGGCTCGGCCTACCCATTCACCCTGGTGGGGCTGAAAGTGGCCATGATGATCAATGAGGCCCGGCAGGACAGCCTGGTCTTCGGCATCGATGACGCGTGCATTATCCGGATGCCGGCGGTGACGTTTGACCGCGACAATCCTGCCTTTTTCGATTTCGATGTCGACATTGCTGCGGTAGTTAGGGCTCATACCGGTGTAGAGGCGGCCGGCATGAACAATAGTTTTGCCCTGCGGAGAGACGTTACTCCATCGGAGCGGCAGCGGCAGGGCTTCGGTACGATTGGTCCCGAGGTTGAGTTGCGCGAGACCCGTTGCCGACAGATACGTCAGCCTGGTGCTGTTGTTGCTCCAGCTGGGTGATTCGGCCAGTTCGTCCAGTACCCGGATCAACGGCCCCGTGAACGCGCCGTCCGGACCGGTAGCAACGATATAAAGCGCACCATCGATGATGAGGGCCGTCTGCGCACCGTCTGCCGAACTGGCGGGCCCGAAGTCTGCCACAAGGTTGCCCGGCAGGTCGTTAATAAAGGTGCTGTCATCGTTCACTGCAACGCGCACGAGTTGATTTCGACCGTCGCGGTAACGTGTTGAAGTTGAATGCAGTTTGGCGACTGTTATGAATTCGCTGTCTGCACTCCAGCTCATCGGGCCAGGCCAGAAAGGTGGCGCATGTTTAAGCCGGCTGTTATCGCCTGTCAGAAGATTCAGCACATTGAGCGTGAAGTCCCCGGTGCCGATCGGACCTACTTCCTGCCAGGCAAGCTTGGTGCCATCTTTGTTAAAGGTCGGGAAGCGTGGACCGCGCGCTTTACTCGTTAACCGTGTATCGGTGCCGGCAACCGTGTCGCGCATCCAGACCTGCATGCTACCGCTTCGGTCAGAGATATAGGTGAGCCAGCGTGCATCGGCGGAAATATTAGGGTCGCGATCTGCATACTTGTCGTTCGTGAACTGGATAAGTCCGCCATCTTCGTTACGGACCCACAGGTCGCCGAGCGCTTCAAACACGACCTGCTTGCCGCCCGCTGTTGCCACTGGATTCACGATTCCCAATACGGGTTGTTGTTTCCTTTTAAAAGTATCCGGCTCATCCATATCCAACTGCGCAGGTTTTACATTCAGGCGTGCCGTAAAGGGGAGGGCAACACGTTTATTCGATTCCAGCGAGCGCTTATGAATTAAACCGTCAGCGGTATACAGGAGTGTGTTTGCATCAACCCACCCAGGCGGCACGGGAAAAACATCTTCGTTTCGGGTGATAGCCCGGTGTTCGCCTGTTGCGACCGTCAGTACAACCAGTTCGTTGCGACTGATTGCCGGAAAAGCAATACGTTCACGAGCCTGCACAAAGGCAAGGTGGCGCCCGTCCGGGCTAAACCGAAGGCCTGCGAGTTTCCCAGCGGGCGCAGCATAAATTTCCCGGGTGGTACCGTTGCTTTCCATTGCGGTCCCCGCTACGGGATCCGGAATAAAGATGATGACCGGATTTCCACCGCGTTCCGATACGAATGCGACACTGCCATCCGGTGCCACTGCAGGCGCATAGTCGTCCGCCGGGTTATTGCTAAGCTGTACGAACTCCGCCGTATTCAGGTCCAGTGACCAGATTTCATAATTACCCGAGCGATCTGATGTAAACAGTACCCGGTCGCCGGAGGGAGACCAGGCAGGGTCGCGGTTGTCCGCAATGCCCACGGTCAGATTGCGGCGTTCGGTGCCGTCCTTTGCTGTTAGTGCGAGTTGCCAGGCGCCGTCGCGGAAAGACTGGAACAACAGCCGGCTGCCATCGGGGCTGAAGCGCGGCAAACGGATATCGTCTTCGGGACCTGTCAGGCGCATCGCCTTGCCGCCCTGTGCGGGTAACAACCAGAGCATGCCCTGCAAATCCATAACAACCAGGCGCGTCTCGTTCCCGGAGAGCGAAGGGCTAATGTCAACCGAAAAGTTAGTGCCTTCGCTTACGGTGACGCTGTTTGCCGCCGCTAACGGCTGAAAATTCGGTATCGACAGCAATACCAGCAGCAGGGTAGACGTTAGCTGGAAATTTCCCCTCATTGGCGAAGTGTACCGTATCATTTCTGCGGGAATTAGAGGGCGTAAACCACTGCTCGGTAAGGGATGCGGCAGGCTACCGCTTGCAATGGACTCTGGCTCAGCGGAGGTGTAGTTTATAGGCCGGTAATTCAAAGTGGTAATGCGTGGGGGAATTCTCGTGTTGAGACATATCTTGTTTGCAGTTTTGATACTGGCACTCGGCGGAGTCGCCAATGCGGCCGCGCCTAAAGAGCAGGGTAGCTACGTAGGCGTCGGCTTCGGCAACAGTGAGCTCGATGATGACGGACTGTTTGACGGGTCTGATTTGGATGATGACGACGTTTCGTGGCAACTCATGGGTGGCATCAGGTTTAACAACCATGTAGCCGTGGAAGCGCGCTTTACGAACCTGGGCAAGGCCACGGTTGACGGAGACGATATTGAGGCCGAGACCACTACAATCCACGTTGTAGGTATTATGCCGCTCGGGGCCGACAGCTGGGAGCTGTTCGGTCAGCTGGGCATTGGTTTGGCTAATGTCGACTTCGAAGAAGACGAGGAAGATGAAACTGTAAACAGTTACGGGGCCGGCGTGCGGTACCATTTTTCGGAAGAAAATGCTCTCGCTCTGCAGTGGGATACTTACGAATGGGACGGCTCGGATAGTGCCGATCTGGAAGTCGACACTGTCCAGCTACTGTGGACGCACACCTTCTGAAGCTGAAATCGCTGATTGGAAAAAGGCCCGCTTGCGGGCCTTTTTTCTGCCTGCCTGAAAAATGCCGGTCGGACTCGGCAAGGGCTGGAGGCAAATAACCGCCAACTAGGCGTCCGTGGCCCGAACCAGGGGCACCTGATCGAGTATCCAGTTTTTCTGGGTACGCCGCCCTGGCGAGGGGATCGCATAGGCCACGTCACCGTCATTATTGCGCATGGCCTTCAGGTCGATTCGCCAGCCGCGCTTTTCCCAACCCTTAAGGTGTTCGCGGTAGCCGACGATGCACTCGTCACCCCGGACTAGGACTTCCCTGGTCATGCTCTCCGGTGTCCGGACCGGGTAAAGTTCTGCAATCAGGGCAATATCTTCAGCCGCGATGGCCAGGTTGATCTGCTCTATCCTGATGTCATTTTCAGGTTCCAGCATGCAGTTGCGCATATTGATAAAAAATATGCGTGTGTGGCTGTCGTCGATCGGCTGTTCGAAAAAATATTGCGCGAAGGAATTTTCTGCTGACAGGTTGATCCTGGTTATCAGCGTGTTGGGGCCGTAGTGTCCCGAACTGGCGCCAAAATTTTCGGGATCGTCGTCATCGCGCAGGTGAGCAAGTTTTACGGTGCCTGGTTTCGGCGGCTCCATCCGCGTGGTCACTGTGGTGCACCAGTCGTCCGATTCCACGGTCATGCCCTCCGGTATGAACTTGATGTTTCCCTGCAACGGATGCACGAATTGGTTGTGTGTCGGATCCACACCATTCTCTATCGAGCGTTCGTAATACCCATTCAGTTCAAACTCCACCAGTCTGTTCTCGCGCCAGCCTTCCTGGCCCCATTCCGGGATATCGAATAGCAGCGGACGTTCGTCCTCGGGTAAATCACCCAGAAACGCAAACACGATGCCGTAGCGTTCGATGACGGGGTAACTGTCGACCTTCGCACGTGCGGGAATCTTGCTGCCATTCTTATGAGACGGAATGTAGGTGCAGCGGCCGCTGCCGTCGAACTGCCAGCCGTGATAGGGGCACTCCACATTGCCATCCACGATTTTTCCCTTGCCCAGCGATCCGCCGCGGTGGATACAGGTGTCGGCGAGCACGTGGGCCGTGCCGTCACTGTCGCGAAACGCAACAAAGAGAATACCGAGAATTTTTACCCGCATCGGTTCATCGGCCGTCAGTTCGTCGGCGATGCAAACGGGATACCAGAAGTTGATGTACATGGCCCTTGTAAGTATAAAGCGTTAATTCTCGCCTGACATCCCTTCCAGTTGCTGGCGCGGCGCGGAGGTATGCAGGTGCTGGATGCGCCAGCCCGCATCGGTGAGTTCCAGGATAGCTGTGCCGAGCCCGCTGATGCTGGCAGCCTGCCCCTGCATCTTGCCCGAAGCGGTGTAGCGGTAAACTCCGAAACCCAGGGAGTCCTGCAACTCGCCGCTGATCAGTTGCAGGCTGTAACTGATGTCCGTGAAGGCATCCATCTCCAGCAGCAGGTGATTGTCCCGGAAGTCCTCCCAGGTCCAGTTAGGGTAGCCGCTTTCAACTGTTGAGAAATCGTTGGGAATGATCGCCTGTTCCATGATTTCCACAGACTTTTGCTCCATTGCACGTCCATAGGTATCGAGCACCGCCTGGATTGTAGTTTCGTTCGCGGTCAGTTCGCGGTAATCCGAGATCGGCCCTTTGCCCGGGTCCGTAGCCGCATGCTCGCCGGCACCCAGTGCCGGACCGGATCCAAATATCAGGATTCCGAGAAAAAGTCTGCCTGGATATTTTTTCATAAGACTGATTATAGGAACTTGTAGTGCGTCGACCGCCCCGGTCGCCGGGGCTTCTGCTACTATATCGCCCCCGGCCCGGGTGCCGGGCCAAATAATACACTTATATATAAAAGAACAGGCGGGATGGAATGTCTACTTTTGATGATCAGTTAAATAAAGTCCGTACGCAGCAGGGCTTTATCGCAGCGCTGGACCAGAGCGGCGGCAGTACCCCCAAGGCGCTGAAGCTTTACGGTGTGGGCGAAGACGCCTACAGCAACGACGATGAAATGTTCGCTGTCGTGCATGCCATGCGTACACGCATCGTGACGAGTCCCGCGTTCAACGGCGACCGAATCCTGGGTGCAATCCTGTTCGAAAATACCCTGGATCGCGATATAGAAGGTAAGAGCTCCTCGAATTACCTCTGGGACGAGAAAAATGTTGTGCCGATCCTGAAAGTCGATAAGGGCCTGGCAGACGAAGCCGACGGTGTGCAACTCATGAAGCCGATTCCGGGCCTCGACGAGCTGCTCGCGAAAGCAAGGGCTCAGAATGTCTTTGGTACGAAGATGCGGTCTGTTATCAAGTCGGCAAATGCCGACGGCATAGCGGCTATTGTCGACCAGCAGTTCGAGGTCGGCCGCCAGATCGTAGCGGCCGGGCTGGTGCCGATTATCGAGCCCGAAGTGGATATCAATGCGCCGGACAAGGCTGAAGCCGAAGCCATGCTGCGTGAAAACCTGCTTGCCAAGCTTGCGAAGCTGAATGATGACGAACAAGTCATGTTCAAGCTGACCCTGCCGGAAGAGGCCGGTTACTACCAGGAGTGCCAGGACCACCCGAACATGCTCAAAGTCGTGGCGCTGTCGGGCGGTTACTCTCGCGAGGAAGCCAACCGCAGGCTGGCAGAGAACCACGGCATGATCGCGAGTTTCTCGCGCGCCCTGACCGAGGGGTTGTCGGCGCAGCAGTCGGATGATGAATTCAATCAAATGCTGGATGCATCCATCGAGACTATCTTCCAGGCATCGTGCACCTAAGTCTTATATAAAGGGTCACGGTTAGCGTAGCCAAGAAATAAAAGCCCGCACCTGCGGGCTTTTTTAGTTGTGATCAATATGCCGGTAAAAAACCTGACACCGTTGTTGCTGTTAATGCTTGTAGCCTGTTCCGGCGGGCCGGCAGAAACGCCGGCGAACGTTAACGCTGCCCGCGTTGCCGCGGACAACGAACCGCATAACTGGCTTGCGCATGGTCGCAACTATGCCGAGCAACGCTTCAGTCCGCTTTCACTGATAGACGATAACAACGTCGAACAATTGGGCCTGGCCTGGTATCTCGATTTCGGCACCGATCGCGGACTCGAGGCAACGCCGGTTGTTGTCGACGGTGTCATGTACGTCAGTGCTGCGTGGAATATCGTCCATGCAATAGATGCGGCGAATGGTGAGCTCCTGTGGCGTTACGATCCGCAGGTGTCGCGAGCATGGGTCGCTGCGAATTCCTGTTGCGATGCTGTCAGCCGGGGCGTTGCGGCCTGGGAGGGCAAGGTAATCGCAGCCACGCTCGACGGCAGGTTGTTCGCGCTGGATGCGCGTACCGGCAAATTGCTCTGGAGCACGTTAACGATCGATGCTTCGAAGCCCTACACGATTACCGGCGCGCCGCGCGTCGTGAAGGGCAAAGTTATTATCGGTAACTCGGGGGCAGACTATGGCGTGCGCGGTTACGTGTCGGCGTATGACGCAAACAACGGGGAGTTAGCCTGGCGCTTCTACACCGTACCCGGCAATCCTGCCGAGCCGCAGGAATCGGATGCACTCGAGATGGCCGTAAAGACCTGGAGCGGTGACGAGTGGCACAAAACCGGCGGCGGCGGGACGGTCTGGAACTCGATGGCCTTCGATCCCGAACTCAACCTCCTGTACTTCGGGGTCGGCAACGGCACGCCATGGAGCCGTGAACTGCGTAGTCCGGGCGGTGGTGACAACCTGTTCCTGTCTTCCGTGGTCGCGGTTAACCCCGATACCGGCGAGTACGCATGGCACTACCAGACCACGCCGGGCGAATCCTGGAATTACTCGGCCGTCGAGTCGATGGTGCTGACCGAGTTTGTTATCGACGATGAACTTCGCAAGGTCCTGATACAGGCACCCAAGAACGGTTTCTTCTACGTTCTGGATCGCGAAAGCGGCGAGCTGATTTCTGCAGAAAAATACATACCGCTTAACTGGGCAAGTCACGTGGATCCTGTGACCGGCCGTCCGGTCGAATACCCGTACGCGCACTATATAAATGAGGGCCGTCTAATCATGCCCGGAGCCTCGGGCGGGCATAGCTGGCACCCGATGGCATACAGCCCGGATACCGGTCTCGCTTATATCCCGGCGCTGTTGGTTCCCGGCTATTACAACCATGACGGCAGCTACAGTCATAAGCCCGGCTTCCAGAACACCGGGATCGAAGAGGGCGTCATGGATTTCAGGGCGCTGAACCCGCAGGGCGAGCGCCAGAAACTCCGCTTCGGTGTGCGCCTGCTCGCCTGGGATCCGCAGAACCAGGCCGAGCGCTGGGCTGTTGAGCATGCCGATCTCGGCGGCGGCACGCTCGCGACCGCCGGCAATCTTGTTTTCCAGGGTCTCGGCAGCGGCGACTTCGCTGCTTTTGCTGCCGACACCGGTGAGAAGCTCTGGAAATTTAACAACGGGACGACGACGCTGGCCGGTCCGGTGAGTTATGCGGTGGACGGTGAGCAATACGTTGCGGTACTCGCGGGCCGCGGTGGTGGCAGCGGCCTGGTCGGTGGCCCGACGGCGAAGCGTTGGCAGGGCGTGGTCAACGAGAACCGGGTACTTGCGTTCAGGCTTAACGGCGAGGCCAAGCTTCCGCCGCCACGAACGATCGCCCGAAGCATTTCGATTCCTGGTGCCCTGATGCCATTAATCGAAGACGAAACTGCCGTCGCACAGGGAAAAAAGCTGTACGAGCAATATTGCTATGGCTGTCATGGGCTGGAAGTGATGGGTGGTGGCGTAATTCCGGACCTGCGTTTTGCTGACGAACAGACTTTCAGTGATTGGGAGGGCATTGTTATTGGCGGCAGTCGCGTGAATGCCGGCATGCGTTCATTCGCGGCAGTGATGAGCACCGATGACGCATTGGCCATCCGCACCTACGTACTCGAACGCGCAGGGCGAATCAAACAGTAGGGCTGCAGGCCGTCAGGCCCCGCTGCTTATGCGCGGCTGTGGCGCCGGAATGGTGAGTGCGTAAGCACTGAGGATCACCATGATGGTGCCGCCGACCAGCAAAGGTGCATTCGGCTGCACGTAGTAGTAAAGGATGGGTCCGACGAGCGGCCCCATGATCGCGCCGCTGGTATTGGCCGCCGACAGGTAACCGGCAGCGGTGCCCTGCTCGTGTGGTTCTACGGCAAGGCTTGCACAGCCGTTGATGCCGGGTGTAGCACAGGCGAATGCACCGCCGAGTATCGCGAAGCCGAGCGCAAGTACCGGAATGTTGGGTGCAAGCGCCATCGTAAACAGACCTGCCCCAAAAAACGGTGCAGTTAACCGCAACAGAACTACCGGTGATATCTTGATGAACTGAAACAGGACGCCCTGGATCAGGGTAATCACGACCGCCATGCAAGCGAGGAGGAGACTGGCCGTGCGCATGATTTGTGCCATGTCGGTGATACCGAACTGGTCCTGGATATAAAATGCCGTAATAAAGTTGAGCGATATGAAGAATAAGAAGATGTTTACCCACATGATCATGTAGGGTCGCAGCCGCTTGTCGCTAAACTTTATTTTTTGTTTATCCTGATCGCCGCTGGCCTTTCGCTGGGCATGCTGCTCAGGTTCCATGAGCCACAGGACCGCCGCGAAACCACCGAGCATCGAGATCGTTGCAGCCGCATACATCGGGTACAGGACACCCATGAAGGTCAGCGCGCCGCCTATCGCCGGACCCAGTATCGATCCTATGCTGTTCGCGCTGCCGATAAGCGCCATCCCTTTCGCACGCTCGTGCCAGGCGGTCACGTCGGCGATGTAACCGGATGCGGAAGGATAGATTGCCGATGCCGTCAGTCCGTAAAGCGCGCGCGAGGTGAAGATCATCGCGAGCAGGCCCCCGGTTGCGAGCGCGCCCTGCATTCCCAGGTTCAGGGTGTAGGCCATCAGCAAAATACCGAAGCTGCTGCCGAATAGTCCCACGATGAACACGGGCTTGCGGCCGATAACATCGCTGCGACGGCCCCAGTAGGGACCGGCAAGTATCAGCGAAATATTAGCCAGCGAGAAGGTAATACCAAACTGCAATTCCGTAAGTCCGATCGAACGGACCAGTGGCGCCACGACGATAAACAGCAGCGACTGGCCGATCGCAAAAATCACGACACCGCTCGCGAGGAAATACCTGCCGAAGGTATAGGCTTTGCTGGTTTCGGTCATAAAATTATGGATTGCCGCGAAGCGCTGAGCGAAAGACTGCGCATGCTCTCACGGTCGCGGGGGCGCTGCACGGGCCCGGGTGAGAGGTGACCATTCTGATTCGTATTCGAGACGGATTCGGATCCATGCGTACCGGCGTACGCTTTTCAGGCAGCAGGTTTCCGGAAGACCAGCACGTGCTGCCGGGGCAGAAAATCGAGGGTTTCCAGCCATTTTAGGCCTGCGGCCTCAACCTCCCTGATGGCCTGCTGTTCGGTCATCTTGTGCAGGCGGAGTATCGTTACCTGCGGGTCTTCGGCGCGGTATTCCAGGTGGTAAAGCAGGCCGCCTGGCTTGAGTCCTTTAGCTACGCCGAGCATGACTTCTCGCGGGTGCGAAAACTCGTGATAGGCATCCACGATCAAAACAAGATCGGCGCTGTTAGCCGGCACGCGGGGGTCGGTTTCGGTTGCCAGCACAAGATCAATGTTGTCGACACCCGCCTCACCGGCATGCATTGCGAGCCTGTCGAGCATTTCCTGCTGTATGTCCACCGCGATAACCCGGCCTTCGGGTACCTGAGTGGCGATGGGTATCGAAAAGTATCCGGAGCCGGCGCCGAGGTCGACGACCACGCTGTCGGGTTCAAGCGGGAGGCTCTCCAGCAGCAGGTCGGTGCGTTCCTCCTGCTCACGTGCGGGCCGTTCAAGCCAGCCCGCACCACGATGACCCATGACATGCGAGATTTCGCGGCCCATATAGATTTTTCCAATGCCGTCACGGTTGACCTGTGTATAGGTGTAGTGCTCTTCATCAGCCTGTGAACAACCTGCCGATAGAAATATGATCAGCAGGGCAAACGGCTGAAATGAAGATTTATTCATACGCATATTTTAGCCCCACAAATATTTTTTCACGGAGAGGGCTGTTATGGATTCACTTAATTAATGTGCTGGCCGAATATTGCGCGCGAGTAGCGCTGCAATCAGCAGACCTGCCAGACCCGTGATGCCCACCGCAAGCACAACCCCATTGGCCAGTTCCGCATGCACGAGCGGACCGTTGGTGTAGAGTCCCAGCGCAACGAGGAAGTTGGTAACTGCATGCAAAATCAGTGGCGGCCAGAGCGACTGGCACAACCACCGGAGGTAGGTCCAGCCTGCGAGTGTGACGAACAGGCCGAGCCAGTTCAGCAGGAGTTCAGGTCCCCAGCGATGGGCAAGCACATTGACCACGCCGATAATGAAAACGGTTGGCCAGATACTCAGCACGGACTGCATACGGGTTTGTACGATGCCGCGAAACGTTACCTCGGCGAGTATTGCGGCGAGGACTGACATGTAAAACGCATAGGTCATCTTGAACAGGTCACTGACCTCGGCATCCATGAGTTCGGTCGCGCGCACCATGCCCGTGAACTTGCCTTGGACAACGGCGGTTGCCACGCCCAGTACCGTCAGTCCGATGCCGATGACATAAACCCGGGACCACTGTACGTTCGCGGGACTGCGAAGGCCGATATCCCACTTCCGCTGCGCCCACCACGTCGATCCGATGAGTACGATCGTCGCCGGGAGCGGGAACCAGACCACGTCCGGTGTCCAGTTCGTGTTGAATGTCACGAGACCTATGCAGAGGCCCATGACCACACCAAAAAATATAAGCCCGAGCACAATGGCCCAGATACTGGTCTTCCACTGCTTGCTATTCATACGCCTACACCCTGGGGTTACATGAGCATGGTGCTTATTGTACTCCCCGGTACCATTTGTATGGGGTACCCTGCAAATGGGCTAGGATTAACACATGGCCGAGTACGAGGCATTAAAGGGTTAGCGCCTGCTTCATAAAGCATGCACGAATTTCTGCTTATTCTTCATCTGCTGTTGTTCTGCTACTGGCTCGGTGGCGACATCGGCGTGTTCTATTCTTCGGGCTTTGCCGCCAACCCGAAACTAAGTCTTGAAGCACGCATGACAGCAGCGAAGATCATGCTGAACCTCGATATCGTGCCGCGGTTATGCGGCGCCGTGATGCTGACGGTGGGCGGTTTGCTGAGTGAGTTTGTCGGCGTTACGCATCCTGCCTGGCAAATGTACGCGATAATCGCGGTGGCACCCGCATGGCTTGCGCTGGAGCTGGTACTGCATTTCAAACATGACACGCCGCTCGGCAAGGGTATGGCAAAGTTTGATGATCCCTTCAAGTGGTTAATCGTGATTGCCTGCGTTGCGTCGGCTGCATGGTCATTCTCAACCGGGCGACTTGATGAAGCCCCCTGGGTTGGCTACAAGGTCCTGGTATTCGCGTTGATCATGTTCTTTAGCCTGATGATTAACAGGACTATCGGCCCCTATATCGTCGGCATCCAGCGCATCGCCGAAGGCAAGATAGATGAGGCCGAAAATGCCGCGATGGCAGCGAGCCTGAAACAGGTCAAATGGGCTGTGATCGGCATCTGGATTGCGCTGGTTGTCGAAGCCGTGCTCGGCGTCGCTAAGCCGGGCGGCTGATTCTCTGTTTGTGTAAAGCACCTGGCAGTGTTGAAGCGGGTCTGCTGTAAATTGTCACCGACTGGCACCAGATTTTCTGGTGCTACTATCGAACAATCTGCGGAGGGGCAATGAAAATTCGACCCGGATATTTGCTTTGCTTTAATTCCCTTGCTGTTACAGGTTTCTTTCTGGTGTGTGCCGGTATTCAATCAGCCGTTGCGCACGATGAGCCCGAGCTAAATAGATCCCACCAATCGGCCACAGGTCCGGAAAAGCCGACACAGACAACTGCTGTTAGTAGTTGCGGCACCCAGAAAAGTGATTCCAGGTTTACGAGTTATGAACCCAATACATTGACCTGGCCTACCAAGGACGATAACGATAAAAAGTATTTGGATGTTACGGTATCGATAAAGTACTTATTGAACAAACCGCCGGGATTAGAATCAAAATGTCGTAACGACGTGTGGTACTGGCCCGAGGAGTGGTATGCGTCATTGACAGGGCGCTTCTCTCAGTACGTCAAAACACGTGATTCGTCACCTGTAATCGGAAAGCGATTCAACCCGGCGCTGGTCGCACGTTTCCTTCAAAAAGGTGAGAATTACCTGGACCTTAGTATTGGCCACGAGTCGAACGGTCAGAATATTAATACACCTGGTCAGTTTGCATCTGAAGAAGCGGAACAAATTGAAAAAAATGGCAATGCAGGTTTCGCGCGAGACAAAATTAGCCGGGGCTGGGACTACCTCGGTGTGACCTGGAAAAATGCCGAGTATTTTAAACCTGACGAGCTGCCAGGGCTGACCACCTACTACCAGTTCAGGTATTTTCTGGACAACGGCCCGCTTCAGGGCGGAAAAGAAGAGTGGTACGAATTTGAAAATCCTGGCGCTGAGCCGGAGAAGCGTTCAGAGTACGACGGCCTTTCAGCGCTGTTTGTGTACGACTATTACCTGAAATCCGATCCAGGCAGTTCGGACTCTAAATCGAAAAAGCCGGTAAAGTTTGCTGCCAAGTACACAACTGGCTACAGCAAGCTCTTTAAACACAATACATTGCGATTTGAGCTTGGCTTTGAAATGTGGTCATTACCCTGGCTTGTGTTTATCTCGCAAGGCTACAACAGCGATCTGGTCGACTACTACGAAAATACAACCACGGTCGGCATCGGTTTTGAGATTGGCAGCTCTGATTTGCGCGAAACACGCAATATCCCAAATGCAGATCGGGCAAATATATTGTAATGACAGGCAGAAGGTTGTTAGCCAGCCACCGCACTGACCGGCAATGTTGACCGACTGCCTTGTTCCAATGCTGCACTCATCGAATCCCATGGCAACTTGAGCATGGTCACAATAATCGCCAGAATGCTTGCCACTCTCTCTGGTTGAAGGCTTTGAAGGAGCTGCCTGATGGCTCAATTAGCAAATGCCACCCGGCGAAATATCTTCTGGACATTAATTGCCGTCATTACAGTCGCTGTTGCGTTGACCGGTGAGGTTGACCGGCTTGGCGCGGAGAATGCAGCCGATGCCTTTAAGCGCGCGCTGGTTACCTTCGCCGTGTCGCGCGCCCTGAACGGCGCGATCTCGGTTGCGCAGGGCACCGAACTGGCGATCGAGCCGGCAGGTGTTGGCGTGATACTGTCGCTCGGGCAGGTTCTGGATCCTATCAACGACCTGGTCGAGCGGTTCTCCACGATCATGCTGGTCGCTGCCAGTTCGTTGGGCCTGCAGAATGTTTTGCTGCGAATCACCTCATCGTTTAGTTTCGATATCGCGCTTGGAACTGTCGCTTTCTGCGTACTCGCGACTACCTGGCTGCCGCTGAACTGGCTACAGCGATGGTCGCAGCTGGCAAGACAAATATTGCTGGCCATAATCTTTATTCGTTTTGCAGTTCCCTTACTGATTATCGGCACCAGCCTGGTGTTCAATACCTATCTCGAAGCCGAGCAGGCAGCTGCCGTCAGCGCCCTGGAAGGGGTGCAAATGCAAATCGAAGAGCTAAACGAAGAGCCGCCGGATGTGCCGTCACCAGACGAATCAATGATGGAACGCTTCGGCAAGATGCTGGATGAAGCGGCCAAAGCGATGGATGTGCGCGATCAGATCAATCAATTGCAGGAACAGGCATCTAACGCCAGTGAGCACATCATTAACCTGATCGTTATTTTTGTTTTGCAGACAATCTTGTTGCCTATCGCTTTCGTATGGTTATTCGTTGAGATACTAAAGAGCATTGCGCGACGGCTTACGGGACAGACCTGAGCAGACGCAAGATCCGATCTTCCCGGCGGGGTAGCAGCTTCAGGCATTGTTTGCGGAAATATTCAGAATAGCTTCTCGCAGGGTAAACGGATCAACCCTGCCCGAGGTATCTACGTCGATGCTGTGCGCCCGTTCATCAGCCGATAACGATTCCTGATTCTCGAGCTGGTAGTTAAGCACATCGATATCTGCTTCCGATGCATCCCGGCCTTTAGCATTGCGCTTCCGTATTCGCTCTATCAGTAACGGTGTTTCGGCGCCAACATGCAGTATTGCCGCCGGACATTTTTGTTTGGCGGCGACGGCCAGCAGTTGCTGCCGCTGGCTCCGGCGCAGACATGCGCCATCGATCAACACGCTGAAGCCACTCTGCAGGCCGGTTGTTGCCAGGCGGGCCAGGTGCTCATATATGGTGGCCGAGGATTCCGACGAGTAAATACCCTGCGAGAAGCCCATGTGCTGATCGAGCAGTGGCGAGTTCACTACAACACAATACGGCCACACAGTGCGCTGGGTTATCGGCCACCTGCACCGGAAACACTGGCGCCAATCGAGGAATTACACAATCA